>Ga0302326_10003019_pt1 | contig 40143 bp, 25 predicted proteins | sample Palsa_T0_3_FD_202264 | JGI IMG/M metagenome (GOLD analysis project Ga0302326, IMG submission 202264) | Peat permafrost microbial communities from Stordalen Mire near Abisko, Sweden - Palsa_T0_3 | ecosystem: Environmental > Terrestrial > Soil > Palsa > Peat permafrost | place: Sweden: Abisko... | reverse complement strand
CACTTCCCAACGGCCTGCCATAACAGTCCGCAGAGACGCCTTGAGCTACTACAGATTCGCAGAATTCAACCCACAAAATGTTTATGAGATGGGTTCTAGTCAACAGTTAAAGGCGCGATATTAAGACCGCGAGATCACTGAGCGTCAAAAGCCCGTTGCATTTCGGTATCGATGTGTGGAGTGAGCGCAGAATAGCACTTCAGTTGGATTCGGAAGTTCTTACCGCCGACAGGAGGTTAGAGATGGTGTCTCGTCGCCGGATGTACCACGGAAGCTCGCCAACCCCTCGCCGCTGCGTGCCGCACTGTCGGACATCACCGCGCTGCCGTTGGCTGGGAGTCGTTGTCCTGGCCATGTGGAGATGAGAAGAAGAAATTCTTCTGATAGCTGGGGTCCGCATAAGCCGAGGAGTTCCTGGCGCGCTCTAATCTGCCGTCGCTCGGCGCACCGGGCGCTGGATTTGCACACCCGGCGGGTCTTGAAATGCACTCCAGCGTACACGAGGTTAGACCGACGTTTCGTGTGACGGTAAATGCTGTAATTCGTTCAATATGGCGTTCGCCGTTCGCAGATCGTTGGATTCGTTGCCGCTGGGAATGGAAGAAATCACGCTGCGGAGCAGAATCTGCGCTTTATCAAGGCGGTTATTGCTGATCAACAGACGAGCGAGGTCAGCAGCGGCTTTCAATTCCCAAGAGCGATCACCGCGTTCGTGAGCGAGCGCGAGCGCGCTCTCTAGGCGATGCTCAACTGTCGATTCAAGCCGTCCACCGTTGTGCTCTAAATCGAATTCCGCTTCGATCCGAAGGAACTCCGGCATCGCCCAGTGGCCGTCCTCGCAGTCAACAGACGGACGGAACGAGGCCACTGGTGATGCGCACGAACGAAGAACGTCAGCGATAAAGGGCGTGTACCAGAGGTTGAAGTGCATTTCGTCCAACAGCCGTATGACCGAGGTGATGCGTCCGGACGTCGGTTTCTCTTTGCGCTGTATCATCGCCCATAACTTGTATATCTCACCATATGCTTTCCAGACTTGTAGACCATGACGAGAGGCTGTGCGGGCTAAATCCTGCGTCGCTCTCTCCAGCGCGTCGAGGTCCTGGCTCAAAGCGGACACCATACACAGCCCCTCGGCCAACGCGCAGCACAGAGTAGAGGCGTGATCCAGTGCGACGGCGCGTTCGACCCCCAGATTAGCGGTCTTGACAGCATCGGTTGTGTAGCCTTGGACCCATAGGATGCGAGCAAGAAACCCAAGGCCAAGCGCGTGCTGATCGTGACCGAATCGAAATACTGATTGAGGTCGGTTTTGCTCAAACCAAATGAGTGCCCTCTCAATAAGATCACGCCCCTCAGATTGGTAGCCTAGAGAACTACGCGACACTCCTGCGAGCCGCTGCGCGGTTGCGAAAGCCTCATCATCTTTTGCTTCTGTTGCGAGCGTCATCATCTCCGTGCCTAAACGCAGCGTCTCGGGAAAATGGCCCCTTCGTAAGCTGAAAAGCCAGAGGCCATACTGAGCCTGAAGTTCGATCTGAGTGTCGCCGAATTTCCGTGCGAGGTCCAAGGCCCGAGACCAGGCAGCTTTCGTTTCTGCCACTGGGCCGCACGCCCAACTCAGTGATCTGCCGAGCGCCGCACGTAAAACCATTTCGTCGTGCGTACCGGTCATTTCCGTGACTCCGTCCTTATCTAAGGCAAGGGAGACCCAGCGGCGACATTCGTCGAACAGAGAGAACTCCACCCAAAACGGAATGGAATTCTGTAGCGTCCGCACTCCCATCCCTTTATCTCCGTTTTCGGAGAAGGTCCATTTCAGTGCAGCACGCACATCATCGACATATCCACGGTAGACCTGACGCCAATCCCCCGTCGATTGTCGTTTCCAGTCAGCGACGGCCTGTTCACAGATTCTCTGAAAATAGGAAGCGTGACGTCGGGCCGTCAGGTCTGTTTCACCACTATCAGCAAGCTCCTCCAACGCATAGAGACGAATGGTTTCGAGAAAGCGATAGCGCGGCGTCGAGGCGGACACATCCAGATGAAGAAGCGATTTGCCAACAAGATTTCCCAGCAGGTCGATAACTTGCCACTGATCCTCGATGTCCGGGGCGCTAACACAGTGGGCTGCCTCCACGGTAAATCCGGCAGGAAAGAACGCCAACCGGCGGAAGAGTGTACGCTCGGTCTCATCGAGAAGGCGGTGGCTCCACTCCACCGTCGCCCTTAACGTTCTGTGCCGGGGCAGCGCACCACGCTGGCCTGCGGTCAGAAGCCTGAACCTGTCGGACAAACCATCGAGTACGCCACGAACCCCGAGGGTCGGTACCCGTGCCGCTGCAAGTTCGAGAGCCAGCGGCACCCCGTCGAGCTGGCGGCAGATCGCGGCAATCTCGCCGGCAGTAGCATCGTCGAAGTGGGAATCACGGGTGTAGGACAGGGACCGCTCAACAAACAACTGAGTCGCCGCATGGGTCAGCACCACGTCCATGGTCGAAGCATCTACCGGAGGAACCGCCAGTGGGCGTATGCGGTAAATCTGTTCCCCTTGGGTGCCAAAAGGCTCCTGGCTCGTAATACAGATATGGAATCCCTCTCCGATCCGAAGAAGGGCCTCGACCGCCCCGGCAATCGCCTCGGTAAGATGTTCGCAATTGTCGATGATAAGTAGAAGACGCTGGCTCTGAAGAGCAACACCCGATTCGGCCGTGAGGCCCGCATCGGTGGCCTCTACGCCGAGGGCTCTGGCAATGGCTGGCCAAATATTGTCGCGTTCTCCGATCATTCCCATCTCGACCAGGTGAACTCTTCCTGCAAAGGAGGCCAGGAGGCGATGTCCGACCTCAACGGCCAAGCGCGTTTTGCCGATTCCGCCGGGGCCGGTGATCGTTGTGAGCCGGTTTGCCGTGATTAGCTGTTGGAGATCGCGCAATTCGCTGTCCCGCCCCAAAAGCGTAGTTAGTGGGCTGGGTAGATTCGGCGGTTCGATCTTTTTCGTCGCTGGAAGTACAAGTAGATTAGTTCTGGCGGAAGCAGGCAGTGTCAGGCGATACCCTCGACCGAAATCCGCGGAGATCAAACTACGGTCTTGCTTGAGCGCCCTTCGGATCGCCGAGATGTGAGTTTGAAGGTTGTTTTCTTCAACGATGGAGCCAGCCCAGACACGTTCGATCAGTTCATCTTTGGTTACGACTTCTCCGCGAGCTTTGAGCAAAACCCATAGAACATCGAACGCGCGAGCGGTAAGGTCAACTTTGTTCCCGTTCTTCAGAAGAATCCTGAGTTCGGGAAAGATACGGTAGTTCCCGAATACAACCCCTTCGTCGTCGCGGGAGTCCACCCGCGTACCACGGTCCGGATTTTTCAGGCTGGGGACATCCATCAGCGCGGAACTCCTACGCCGCCCAGGAGGCGCCTACTTCATTGCGCCTTCTCCTGGACCACCACTGACGTAATGATACCGCGATTTCAGACTCCTGAATTCCGCGGCCAAAGACTCTGGATTAACCCCGTGCGAGCATCAAGATCGTGGAGTCACAACAGCGAACTCCATACGGATCCCCGTGATCTCGGTGAGCTTGCCCAAGGGGTGAGTCGTGGGATCAGGAATAGGACAGAAAACCAATGATTGATAAAGAGAAGGAGGGTGAACTCCTACAGAGTTCATCACGACGGAGCTTAAGCAGGTGGTGATCGCGGGATAGCCGTTCGCCTTGTGGCGGTGCAAAAGGATTCATAGCAATCATTCTGCAACGCAGTTATCAACTCAACTATTAACGCACAACTCTTTAGAGGGCATACAGAATGGAAGCGCAAATAGTCACTTTTGCAAGTTCTCCCTTTGTGCCGGTCGCCATTGGATTCTTTGGCTTAGGTACCGGCTACTTTATCTGGGGTGGTCAGGCCCTGTTTGGGTTTCCTAAGACCAGTCCTGAGGTCAACCGATCTCTAGGGTTATGGGGTTTCTGGATGCCCGGCTTCATGCAGTTCCTCACCGGCATCTACCTGCTGATCGGATTGACGTGGTTCAGTGTCTTCCGTAATGTGGCTCCTTTGTATATGGCGGGCCTCGCGTTCACGGATTACGGCATTCACTGGTTCGCGATGGCCCACCGGCGATATATCGATTCCGCCGCACAGTTGGATGGTTGGATGGCCATCGCATTCCTGTTTCTCAGCATTCTTGGTGTTGACGTTGTTTGGCGGGCCGGAGACATGCCTGTGATGATCATCTTTGTCGGCCTAACCGCAATCTACGCCACCGAAGTTCCTACGCGCTTATTGCCATGGAATTCAGGTCTTCGCCTTATAGGGCTGTTCCAATTTGTTACTGGTGTCTGGCTAATGTACTGCACGTACGCGATCACTGTAGACCTGGCATTGGGCGCTAAAGCCTGGATTTAGGCGAGTGCAGTTATCTCTATCGATGACGTAGTTTCCTATCCGCAGTAGACGGGTGCCTGGGACAAACAAAGCCAGGTAGGAGTTTACGCCACTCTTCATCTCAGCCCTGCTGGTCCGCCGGAGTTCTCCGTATAAGAGGACCTCGCCTGTCTCAATGGCAGTGATGAAGACAACCGCGAGACGTTTACTAATCCACTGAAAGGAAGAGCATGTTGAACTTCCCCAAATTCACGATCTCGACAAATGACGGCAGTGCCTCCACGGAAGGGGCAGAGTCTTTTATATTACAGAACGTTTCAATCCCGGCCAGGCTGCATTACTGCAAGCGACTCCGCATACTCGCCCTGTTGGTTGTCTGCACGGCGCCGTGCTTGATGTCGTATGCTCAGACGCAAGTCTACGCGGAGTACCCACAAACCCGAGGCAAGGTCGAGCCATGGAAACAGGAAGACCTTCCTTCCTGGCTGAGTCTGGATGGGCAGATCAGGCTCCGCACCGAGGACTTTACGTCCTACGACTACAGCCCAGGCAACGACCGGATCTACGAGCTAACCCGCGTTTATGGCGGAATCACAGTCCGCCCTACTTCTTACTTCACCGGCTATATGCAGTTCATGGACGCGCACGCTTTAGGGCTGCCAGTGAACAGTGTCGGAGGGAATATGCGCGACACCTTCGACCTACGCCAGGGCTATCTTGAATACCACAACGAAAACAATAATTTTCTGCTGTACGCAGGCCGAAAGGAGTTGCGCTTCGGCAATGAGCGGGTCGTTGGAATCAGCGACTGGACCAATGTCAGTAGAACCTTTGATGGATTCTTTGGGCATCTTGGTGACTCGACCGACAAGAACAGCGTCGATGTATTCAGCACCTCGGTGGTTAAAATTAATCCCACTTCGTTGGACACGCACGGGGCCGGACTGACCTTTCATGGCGCCTATGGAACCATTGGTTCGTGGATTCCAAATACCGTGCTCCAGCCATTTGTTTTGGTCAAAGCGTTCCCGCGTGTGAAGAGCCAACAGGGGATCTACGGCTCGGAGGTAGAGACGACCTTCGGCGCTGAAACGGAGGGCCGTCTCCCTGCAGGGTTTGACTACGACATTTTAGGAGACCTGCAGCGCGGCAGCTACTCGAACGACTCGATTCATTCGGGAGCCGGCATCGCGAAGGTCGCCTATCTGTTCAACTTTGTTCCGTGGAAGCCCCGGCTCGGCGGACAGTATGACTACGCAACCGGTAACTCACACCAGAATCCCAACCGCATCAGCACCTACGACCAGCAGTATCCCAGCGATCACAACGCCTTTGGACTCGTTGATCTCTTCGGCTTCCAGAACATCAAGGAAGAAAGAGTCAATCTGGATCTTGGGCCGACGAAGAACCTCACGCTGTTGTTCCAGGGGGAATCGCTCGGCGTCGCTTCACGGTTTGACAGTGTATATAACAGTGGGTCGGGGGCTATAGTGCAGGCTCCAGCCCATGGCTTTGGAAGCAACAGCATTGGCGACGGCTTTGATGCGTCAGCGAAATATGTATTCCACGATTGCTGGGCTGTAAATGCCGGAGTTGGACACTTCTTTCCGGGGAGCCTGATGTCGGCCAATAATCATGGCACTCCCCTTACATATTCGTTTTTCGGCATCACCTACGGCTTCAAAGTGAGTAAGTGATGCTGCCCAGGAGCAACCTAACTTCATTGCGCCCAGGCTCGGACTGCCACGGATACAAAGACAGCCGGTTGCCGCGCTCTTATGAGGTCTTCGGAGTTGTCTAGCCAGACGGATTTAAGCGAATTCAGACTTCTGAATTTCGCGGCCAAAGACTTTGAAATACACCTCATGCGAGCATCAACATCGTGGAGTCACGGGAGGAGAACAACACCAATGGCCCAAACATACATAGATTTCGCGATCTCTCGTGATCCGAGCTTACAGCGCGAAACTTTGCTGCGAATTCTCTCCGCGGCAGCCTTTCTGGTTTTCTTCCAGACTTACCTTGTCGCTCCACTGATCCCGGCACTTGCAGTTGAGTTCCACGCGTCTACAAATCTCCTGGGCATGCTCATACCGGCGTACATGCTGCCGTATGGCATATCGACCCTGTTCTACGGCCCACTTTCAGATCGAGTTGGACGCAAACCGGTGATTCTGACGCTGCTGGTAATGATGGTTGTGACCACCGTCGGAGTGGCGACAGCTAGCACCGCCTATCAGATGCTTGCCTGGCGGTTACTAGGCGGTATTGCAACGGGTGGAGTCGTACCGATTGCGCTCGCGCTTTTAGGCGATCTTTTTCCTTACGCGGAGCGGGGACGACCGATCGGATGGATGTTCGGCGCAATGGCTGGAGGAACGGCTTTCGGATCAAGCCTTGGTGCGTTCTTGAATCCAATCATCGGCTGGCGGAGAGAGTTACTGATAACTGCCATTCTTAGCGGGATCACGCTTGCATTCGCCATCCGCTTCCGCCACAGCTTTGAAAGCAAGCTTCCTCAGCATCCCCTAAGCGCCAGTGAAGTGATCTCCGGATATACGAATCTGTTCTCTGATCCCCGCGCCGCAAAGGGATACATCTACGTCCTTCTTAATGGGATATTCCATTCAGGAGTTTTCTCGTGGCTTGGCCTGTACTTCTCAGAGCGGTATCACCTCAGCGATGAAGGTATCGGACTGGCCTTGCTGGGCTATGGCATTCCAGGAATGCTGCTCGGACCGGTAATCGGACATGTTGCGGATCGGTGCGGCAGAAAGCGCATCATCCCACTTGGATTTTTCGTCGCTGCTGTCTCCGCTGCTGCGCTCATTCCTCGTTCACCCGTACTTTTGCGACCCATTATCATAGCGGCTCTTTCCCTCGGCTATGACATGAGTCATCCACTACTGACGGGGATCATCACGTCTGTAAATCCAGCACGACGCGGACTCTCGATGGGCATGAATGCGTTCGTATTGTTCAGCGGCTTCGGCTTGGGCACATTGATCTTCGAGGGAGTCCTAAGAAGTGGCTTCACTATAGCGCTCGCAACCTTTGCTGCCGCTCAGCTTTGTCTTGGAGTCTTAGCGATACCGCTTTTTAGCGGCGAAGACTCCTCGGTGGGCGATCAATCACAAGCTGTTCGGATGGACTCTTTGAGCCATTAAATCCTCGTGGATGGAATACGCGGTACGCCCCTTAGGGCAAAGGTTAAGAAACACCAGAGATTGAGGAAACTGAAATGTGGATTGTCAAACTCGCGCTGAACCGGCCCTACACCTTCATCGTAATGGCGTTGCTCATACTCATTCTGAGCCCGGTTGTGATTCTGCGCACGCCGACCGATATCTTTCCCAGCATCAATATTCCAGTGGTTGCCGTAGCCTGGACCTATACCGGTCTCAACCCTGAGGAGATGGAGGGGCGGGTTACGACTGTCTATGAGCGGACTCTGACGACGCTGGTCGATAACATCGAGCACATCGAGTCCACGACCGTAAACGGAACTGCGATCGTAAAGATTTATCTTCAGCCGAATGCCAGTATTGACCGCGCGAATGCGGAGATTACAGCCGCCTCACAGACGATTCTCAAACAATTGCCTCCCGGATCGCTCCCTCCCTTGATCGTCAACTACAACGCTTCCACCGTTCCCATTCTGCAGCTCAGTCTCTCCGGAACTGGTCTGACCGAACCGCAGTTGAACGACATCGCGCTGAACTTTCTGCGCACGCAGCTGGTCACCGTTCCTGGCGCCGCGGTTCCCTTTCCTTATGGAGGCAAGACACGTCAGGTGATGGTGAATCTTAATCCGCAACTGATGCAGTCCAAGGAGCTTTCGCCGAGCGACGTGCTGACAGCGCTTGGTAGTGAGCAGCTCATCTTGCCAGGCGGCACCGCCAAGATTGGCCAGTTCGAGTATGACGTTGAGGTCAACGCGGACCTGAAGAACGTATCGGAGTTTAACGATCTTCCCATCAAGAAGGCGGGTAATACCATCATCTATCTTCGCGATGTAGCCACGGTAAGCGACGGTTTTGCGCCGCAGACGAATATCGTTCGGCAGGATAGCAAACGCGGTGCTCTGGTCACTGTTCTCAAGGCCGGTGACGCATCCACCATCGATGTCGTCAAAGGTGTGCGGCAGCTACTTCCAAGAATCGCTCAAACCCTTCCTCCTGAACGCAGGATTCAGCCCCTTGCAGATCAATCCATCTTCGTGAAGGGATCGGTCAATGGGGTGATTCGCGAGGCGGTTATCGCAGCCGCACTTACCGGCCTGATGATTCTCGTCTTCCTGGGAAGCTGGCGCAGCACGTTGATCATCGCTGTCTCAATTCCGTTGGCCATTCTGACGTCTGTTATCGTGTTGAGCTTTCTGCACCAGACCATCAACATCATGACGCTGGGCGGACTGGCTCCAGCCGTTGGCATCCTCGTGGATGATGCGACGGTGACCATCGAAAACATCGAACGGCATCTCGAAGAAGGTGCTGAACTGCATACCGGCATCCTTGATGGTGCGGCGCAGATTGCCACTCCTGCCCTTGTTTCGACGTTGTGCATCTGTATCGTCTTTTTGCCCATGTTCTTTCTGAGCGGTGTCGCGGGATACCTCTTTGCCCCACTTGGCGAAGCGGTCATCTTCGCCATGATCGCTTCCTATATTTTGTCCCGCACGCTAGTGCCGACCCTGGCGATGTACCTGTTAAAGGCTCACAAGCACGGCGGCGCGCCTTCTCGTAATGTCTTCGCCCGTTTTCAAAGAGGTTTTGAGCTGCTCTTTGAGAAAATTCGCTCGTCCTACTCCTCTTTGCTGGCACAGCTTGTTTCGGTTCGGCTCGCCTTCGTTCCATGCTTTCTTATTGTCTGCCTCCTTGCGTTCGCTCTGGTTCCATTTCTTGGCCAGAATTTCTTCCCGGATACCGACAACGGCCAGTTTATTTTGCATGTGCGTGCGAAGACAGGAACCCGTATTGAAGAAAGCGCGCGTTTGGTGGATCTGGTTGAAGGCAGCATTCGCGAAACAATTCCTTCCTCCGAAATGGATAATATCCTCGATACCATAGGTCTTCCCTACAGCAATATCAACTACATCTATAGCCGCTCGGGCCTGACCGGAGCAGCGGATGCAGACGTTCTGGTTTCACTCAAAGAGAAGCACCACCCTACCACTGATTATGTCCGCACTCTTCGTGACAAGCTGCCGCAGGAATATCCCGGGGCCACGTTCTACTTCCTCCCCGCCGACATTGTCACCCAGACTTTGAACTTCGGGTTGCCGGCACCGATCGATATCCAGATCGACGGTGCGGATATCACGGCAAATGCCCAGGTTGCGGACAAGATGCTCAAAGAGCTCAGCCATGTTCGCGGCATCGCCGATCTGCGCATTCAACAGCAGGGTGATTATCCAAAACTTCACATTGATGTCGACCGCACCAAGGCACTGGAAGCCGGATATACGGAGCAGGACGTTGCCGACAGCGCGCTGGTCTCATTGAGCGGGAGTTTCCAGGTAACGCCGATGTTCTATCTCAACCCGAAGAACGGCGTGCAATATAACCTGGTGACCCAAACGCCTCAATACGACATCAAGTCTGGCCAGGATCTGCAGAATATTCCGTTAACCGCGGCCAATCAAAAGCAGCCTGGGATTCTTGCTGACGTCGCGTCGATCCAGCGGACCAGTGAGCCGGTCTCTATCAACCACTACAACATCCGGCGTGTAGTCGACATCTATGCGTCGGTTCAGGGCCGGGATTTGGGCGCCGTGGGACGTGAGGTGAGCAACATCGTCGACGCTAACCGCGCACTGCTTCCGCGGGGCAGCTTCGTTACGCTTCGCGGTCAGTACGGTACGATGCGGAGCTCCTATATCGGATTGATTGGCGGTCTGGGTTTTGCGATCATCCTGGTGTATTTGTTGATCGTCGTAAATTTTCAATCGTGGCTCGACCCATTCATCATCATCACTGCAATGCCCGCGGCCCTTGCCGGAATCATCTTATTCCTTTTCATTACGCATACGACTCTCAGCGTTCCCGCATTGATGGGAGCCACAGGAACTGTTTCATATGGCGGCTGTGAATCGCCTGCGCATCTTTGTCTCTGTGCCGGAAATTGACTCCGCGGCCGCGCAGAATGGCGCCAAAGCGCCGCTGACGCTGGATGAATTCCTCGAGGAGACATTTCAGGGAACGATCGTGCGCAACTCTGACGCGATCGATCTCAACTCAAGAACATTGAACGTGGAAGTAGATATCGACAATCACGGTGGGCGCATCAAGCCAGGCGCCTATGTTTTCGTGCATCTCAAACTTCCCGATAATGCGAAGAAAGCAACCTCCTCGCTGATCATCCCTGCAAACACTCTGCTGTTCAGGTCTGAAGGGCTTTCCGTTGGAGTTGTTCACGGTGATCATGCTGAACTGGAGCCGATAACGATTGGACGTGACTATGGCTCGACCGTCGAGGTGATCAACGGACTCAAGCCAACGGATCAGGTGATCGTCAATCCGTCGGACTCGCTGACAACGGGTACTCCGGTTCGAATCAATGCCTCAAAAGCAGGAGGTTCGAAATGAAAACAAGGCTGATTCCCTCTCTGTTGTCTATCGCTACTATCCTTCTCACTGGCTGCATGGTCGGGCCTAACTATGTGAAACCGTCAACGCCTATGGCGCCAGGATTCAAAGAACAGGCCTCCGCCCCGTCTCGGGCGAATGACGGATGGAAGCTCGCTCAGCCAGGCGATCAAACGCCGCGGAAACTGGTGGGAGATCTATGCCGATCCGCAGTTGAATACGTTGGAAGCGCAGATCGATTCAGCGAATCAGACCCTGAAGATTTCCGAGGCGAACTACCGCGAGGCGCGCGCTGCTGTTCGCTTCAATCGTTCCTACGAGGCACCCACCATCGGAACTTCACCGAGCATCTCCGCGGTGCGTGACTCTGCGAACCAGCCCTACTTTCCATCGACCCCGGTCAACAATGGAGGCGGCGATTTTACCCTTCCGGTCGATATGTCATGGGAGATTGATCTTTGGGGCCGTATCCGCCGCAGCGTCACCGCAGCGAGGGAACAGGCCCAGGCGAGCGCGGCAGACATGGCTGCAGTGCAGTTGAGCCTGCAGGCGGACCTGGCATACGACTATTTCGAGCTGCGGAGCGACGACGCGGAGAAAAAGCTGCTTGATGATACGGTGCAAGCCTACAGCAGAGCGTTGGGGCTTACCGAAAACAGATTCGAAGGCGGAGCCGCACCTAAATCAGATGTAGCGCAGGCTCGCACGCAACTGGAGGATGCTCAGGTTCTGGATACAGACATCACCGTCCAACGCGCTGAGTATGAGCACGCGATCGCCATCCTGATCGGCAAGCCACCTGCAAACTTCAGTTTACCCCCCAGCCCCATCGATCTGCATACGCCAGCGATTCCCGCGATTCCACAGGTATTGCCGTCCCAGTTGCTGGAGCGCCGACCGGACATAGCGGCAAGCGAGCGGCGAATGGCCGACGCCAACGAACAAATTGGGATTGCTCAGGCCGCTTACTATCCCGCGTTGAACCTAAGTGCTCTGGCAGGCTTTGAGGGAACCTCGGCCCTTAACTGGTTTAACTGGCCCAGCCGCTTTTGGGCAGTCGGTCCAAGCTTCTCCCAAACACTGTTTGATGGTGGCCGACGGCGTGCGACCAAAGAGTCAGCCATCGCCGCCTACGATGGGAACATTGTGAATTACCGTCAGACGACACTCACAGCTTTTCAGCAGGTCGAGGATAACCTTGCCGTCCTGCGCATTCTCGCTGGAGAGTCGCAACAGCAGCACAGTGCGACCACTGCGGCGGAAGAAACCCTTCGTTTATTTATGAACCGCTACACAGGGGGCGTAGATACCTATCTTCAAGTCGTGACGTCACAGACGATTGCTCTTAGCAACGAACAGAATGACATCGATATCCGGCGCAGACAACTCGACGCCAGCGTCCTGCTCGTCAAGGCTCTCGGTGGGGACTGGAACGTCAACAAACTGCCTAAGGTCTAACGTTCCAGGGACACGGTGTCTCGCGTGCCTGGTGCAACTCTATAAGGTACTTGACTGCGGGTAGAAGTGAAGGCTGGAAATTTCAAATGGAGTTGGAAGACATGTCTCACAATCAGACTCTATCACCCACGCCACAAACGATTCGCTCTTTTCCTTTTGTCCAGTTGCGGCAAACTCTCCCGAGCCAGATCGCACTTATTTCGCCTTTCGTGGATCAACTCATACGCTTCATCGCCAGGTGCCGAAATCAAGAGGATAGCGGCCTGGAGATTGAGATGGCGCTGCGTGAGGCGCTAGCAAATGCCATGATTCATGGCAACCACGAGGCCTCTCACAAGCTCGTTCACGTCGTGTGCCGTTGCGCTGCAGATGAAGAGGTTTCGATCACGGTTCAGGACGAGGGACAAGGGTTTGACAGCAACGCGGTACCGGATCCGACAACTCCAGAGAACCTGCTGGCGAAACATGGGCGCGGAATCTACCTCATGAAAACGTTAATGGACGTGGCTCGCTTCGAGGAGGGCGGTGCGCTTGTTTATATCCGCAAGAAGCCCAACGCCCCGCCGGCCGCAGAGCGGAAAGCAGGATGACGCCGACATGCAGGGATTTATTTACTGCAACCGCCATTTAGATATTGCAGATCAACGATTTTTCGTTGCGGAGGAATATGGGAGACGAGAATGTGGAACTTATTTGGTACGGTTTCTGTCTTATCGAAGCGCTGGTCTTACTATTCGTCTGCTTAGCCGTCGCCCTACTCTGCAAGTGGCTCTTAAGTCATTTCCTCCGGAAGAGTATTAAACGGCGCTCCGTCAAACGCGCGACCGTGCATTCTCTCGGCACTCTGCGACCTCCTCGGAACTTCGAGGTTTCGCAATCCAAAGCTATCGATCGCAACGGTGGAGCTGAGCAAAGCAGCATCGGAAGATCGGTATGACTGAGAGAAGCTGTTGACCAAAAAAAAACGACGCGGAAGAATCTGACTCCGAGACGAATACAAATCAAGTACAAGGAGATACTCGCATGAGTGAGGCAAATGGCTTGTCAAAAGAGATAAAAACCGCGCCAGGTCGGTTAACGATGCAACAAGGATATTTCATGAAAACGGCGTCAATTGTTGGGATCATTTTGATGGTCCTGGGATCGTTTCGCTCGCATACTTTGCGGCACCTTCGCGACTCCTGATTCAAGCCGTCGAACAGCAAGACAGCAATCCAGTAATCCCAATTCTCGGGGGACTAGCATTCATTGGCGGTTTCGCTCTTTTGTTTGTTGCATCGGCGGACAAGCCCGACAGACTTTTTACTTCAACGGAACCTACACGAATCGACGCAATGGAGAAACCAATGAACCACTTTGACGCGGGATCAGAATGTCCCATGGGAAATACGTTAGCAGAGGCATCCGACGAGGTACTCGTCATCTCAGCCAAAGCTGGAATGAGTCTAGCCTATGACGAACTCTGCAGGCGTCACTTCGCTAGTGCACTGCGTGCAATTCGCCGCATCACTCGGAGCAAGGAAGACGCGGAGGATGCGATGCAGGATTCCCTGCTGAAAGCATACATTCATCTCAAAGCATTTGATGGAAGATCTGCGTTTTCTACCTGGCTTACCAGCATTGCGATTAACTCTGCACTGATGGTTCTCCGAAAAAAGCGGACCCGTCCAGAGAGTCAGCTCGACGATGATATTCGGCCTCAATTGCAGTTGTCCGATCCGGCGTTAGATCCAGAGCTCCTTTTTCTCGAGCAAGAGAGACACTTCGTGCTCCGGAGGGCTGTACGACGTCTGCCTCGTTTACTTCGAGAGGTCACCAAAATTCGTTATTCTGAGGAAGCCCCTCTGTCCGAAGTCGCCGAACGAGCACACATCTCTGTCGCTGCGACAAAATCGCGCTTGCTGAGAGCAAGAAAGTCACTATTCCGTGCGCTCGGTAAAAACGCATTGCTTCATCGGGATATCACCAAGCCTGAAACGAGATGTTGCGCATAGTGGGTGGCCCAGGGACGGAGTTCGAGAGCCTCGTCATAATCCGTTCCAGGAATGTTGAGGAAGGCATTCAACTGCGATCTGTCACGGGATTTTGCGATTTGAAGCGATTCTTGTCGATCTTCAGCGACCTGATCTTTGAGTCCAGAGTGGAACCTGGAATGCCCAGCTTGACTGCTGCACCGGTTGGCCCTGAGACCCTACCTCTACTTTCGCGCAGGGCGGCCTCAATCATCTCTTTCTGTTGGATAACAAGCGTTCGAGAAAGCTCTGGCTGGCTCTTGGGCTCGCTCCGGGGAGGCTGCCGCGAAAGCCAACTCTCATCCACGGAGAAATTCTCCGTGTCGCACACAATGACCGATCTCTCGATGACATTCTGCAATTCTCGAATATTCCCCGGCCAAGGGTAGGTCTGAAGGAGTTCCAGACTTTTTTTGTTTACGCTGCGGATGCTCTTTCCGGCCTTTCTCGCGAAACGGTCGATGAAGTATTCAACCAGCACCGGAATGTCTTCCCGTCGCTCTCGCAGAGGAGGCACCTCGATTGGAAAAACGTTGAGCCGATAAAAGAGGTCGCTCCGAAAAATATCTGCGGCGATCGCAGCCTGCAAGTCACGATTCGTGGCAGCAATCACCCGAACATTGGCTCGGATGGAACCCGTTCCTCCGACACGCTCAAACTCGCGTTCCTGCAGAACTCTCAACAGCGCGATCTGGGTCTCGGCAGGAAGTTCCCCGATTTCATCAAGGAAGATCGTGCCCCCTTCGGCTAACTCAAAGCGCCCTAATCGCCGCTGAACTGCCCCCGTAAAGGCGCCTTTCTCATGGCCGAACAATTCTGATGCGATAAGGTCGCGTGGGACAGCGGCGCAGTTCACACTGACAAAGGCGCGCGAGGAACGGTGCGATCGCCTGTGGACCGCACGCGCGATCAATTCTTTGCCAGTCCCGGTTTCGCCGGTGATCAGAACAGTGGAGTCCGTTAGCGCGACCTTGGATACGCGAGCGAGCACCGCGTGCAGGGCCGGAGAGACACCCACGATCTCCTCGAACATCGATGCCCTATCTATTTCTTCGCGCAACGCAACGTTTTCGTGACGGAGCCGCAGCTCGGCCCGCTTGCGATCTTCGATATCGGTCCCAACGAGGTACCAACGCTTGATATACCCTTGTTCATCTCGTAGCGGGTTATAGCGGAAAAGAAACCAGCGATACGTCCCGTCATTTCTGAGTAAACGATATTCAGATTCGTGTGAGATGCCGCTCAAGAATTTGCTTTGAGTTTCACCAAGCAAGCGATCCAGGTCCTCAGGATGAACGAACATCCGGGGCGCAGAGCTTTGCCATTCCTCCAGGGTTACGCCGTGATAATCAAGCGCGGCCTGGTTGACATAAAGCCGACTGCGATCGGGACCAAAGACGACGATGTGCTGACGCGCGAAATCCAGAATCTGTCGAAGCTCCATTTCGCTTTGCCGGATCTTCTCTTCCGCCTGCTTCGCTGCGGTAACATCCGTCGCTGCACCTACAAATTCGAGTTCACCGGGGGAAGGCTCCATCGCCTGAGCGATAACATGGAGGTGCTTGTAGGAGCCGTCCAGTCTCAGCAAGCGATATTCAATATCAAAATCCGTTCTTTCCCTGGTGGCGTGATCGATTGACTGGCGCACCTGTTCTATATCATCGGGATGAATTCGCTGATATATCGCCTCGAGCGTTGGCTTAACCGAACAATCGTGTTCAAAAACGTTGTAGGTTTCCTCCGACCAGAAGACTTCCCCACCACCAACGCTCCTACCGAAGCTGCCGGTGTGGCTTATGCTCTGCCCTTGAACCAGGTAGGCTTCGTTGCGTTTCAGATCCGAATAGAGGGTGGCGTTCTCCAGCGAAATTGCGGCTTGTGAAGCCAGCATCTCCAGGACTTCGACCCGGTCGGAAGTGAACGCGCTCGGAGTCAAATTATTCTCGAGATAGAGTGCGCCAATCAACTGCGTTTGCTTGACGATGGGCAGGCATAGGACGGATCTGGGGCGCTTCTGCTGCACATACTCGTCTTCCGAATACAAGTTGCTGATCGAGGCGTCATCAAGGACCACGCGCTCCCCAGTCCGGAAGACGTACTGAACCGCGGATTGAGGAAGATCAATAGGCGTGATGAGTTTCTGTCGAACGGAAACCTCGGGCTTACCTTGACCGGTGATGGCCTCCGCCTCGATTTGGGGCTCGGTGCCCCTGAGAAGGATGAGGAGCGCTCTCTCGGCCCCTGCATGCTCCACCGCGATTCGCATGAGCTTCTCGATCAGTTTAGGGAGGACAATCTCGCTCGAGAGTGCCTGTGAAGCCTTGACTACAGTCTCGACATCCAACTGCCCGACCGGCGCGCCGATAGTGGCGGTGGTAGAAGCAGGAAGCCGCTCCTCATTCAAGCGCGGGTAGTGTTCGTCTATTTGCTTTACCTTGCCGAGCGCGCCCCAGCGTTCGTAGCAGTTGCGCGCGTGGCGTATGTACATGCGGGCGATTGTGTCAAGACCGCGCGCCGCGTAGGACCGTGCGGCGACCTCGTAGGCGAGCGCTTCATTCTGGACAAAGCCATGTTCGCGAGCCGATTGAATGGCCTGGTCGTACAGTTGCATCGCGTCAAGGGTGCGGCCTTCGATGCGGGCGATCTCGGCCGACACCAACTCGAACTTGTCGGCGAATGTCGGTGGATAGTTTTCGGCCCACTCACGCAGTTGATCCCGGTGCGCGGCCAGGAGATCGCACCAGCCGGCCTGCTCATTGGTAGAAGCGTTCTCATAGAGCACCGCCACAGTCAGCGCGGAATAGTAGAAATAGTCGAGTAATTGGATCCGGGAGGCTGCGACCGAAAGCAGCGGCTTCACCTTGCCGGCAGCCGCGAGAGCCTCGGCGTAGTCCCCTGACAGGAATCGCGCCTTCAGTTTGAGGATCCAGTACCAGCAGATCTCCAAAGGCGTCCGGTTTCCTGGCAACTGCGCCTCGAACGTCACTTCATCGAACTGCGCGTCGCTGGAGGTGGAAAATGTTGCGGTGCGGCCCTGCATCGTGGCGATAAAACGTCGCTGGCACTCGATGATGTCCGCGCCGTCGCCGTACTTGGCTTGCCGGGCTAAGTCCAGCGCTATCCCGGACTCGCGATCTACCGAGTCAAGTGGATCGTTTCGCAAGAGAAGACCTGTGAGAGTTTGAACCATGCTATAACAAGCGAGGGTCAGATCGCCGGTCTCAATTACGGCGCGAGAGGTCGCCCGCATGAAATCGATCGCTATCGCGATCGGCTGCGTCCAGAAGGCAACCCTTCCCATCGCGTAGTAAACGTGTGCACGCTGAGCGATAAAGCCGTGTCTCTCCACCAGGTCACCGCCGAGCTTGGCCAGGCGGTAGGCGTCTCCGTAACGATGAAAGACTGGCCCGAGCATAGTTCCCAAAGAGCTATAGGCATGTGCGGAAGCGGCGCTGGTCCCGTACTGCATACTGAGTTTCACCGCGCGGCAAAACTGCAGGCAAGAGAGATGGAAGTCGGTCAGGGATGCGGCGGGAGTAAGGTACACGAACACCTGCATGGCGGCCTGCAGTTCCGGATCGGTCATCAACGGCAGATCGATCAGGCTCTCGATCGTTCGCCCATCGAGCGTTTGCCAGACCGACTCGTATTCAGCCTGGACCTGCTCCCAGGTCGGATGTGCCGGCAGGTCAATGCCGAACAATCGCAGGCACGTGAGGGCGTTGTCAACGGCTTGCGCGTATTCCCCCTTCACTGAATGCAACTGCACCTTGAGGTGGTAGACAGCCGCCAGATCAAGTTTCGACGCTCTGCGCCGCACCAACTCCACCATCAGTTGTTCGGCTTTTTCGAAGTTGCCGGTCAGAAGCTCGCATTGCGCGCGTTCGAGCCACAAACTGGACATCAACTCGTACTGGCTGCTCCAAGCCCCTTCATCCAACAGCAGCATTCCGGCCGAAAAATACTCGCGCGCCGACGCGTAGGCCGCCGACGCTTTGGCCTTTCGCCCGGTACGCAGATTGAGCATCGCGACGTCCGTCTTCTCAGTGCGGTCGACCACCAGCGCGGTACCCCGATTGAACTGGCTCACGACATCGAAGAGGCGTTCGTCGAGCCGATCTGCGGCCATGCTCGCCAACAGCACGCGGCCGATGTGCAGGTGAATACCGGCACGGTCTTCATCGGGAATCATTGAATAAGCCGCCTGCTGGATTCGGTCGTGTAGAAACTTATACCTGCCCTCCTGCTGGAAGATGAGTCCGGCGTGGGCGGCTTCGAAGATGGCAGTGTGTATTGCCTCTTCCGTTTCCCCGTAAACCATTGCGAGCGTGGCGGTCTCGGCGGCATTGCCCAGGCAGGCAATCTGTTTCAGGGCTTCCTGGGTTGGTGCGGACAACCGCCTCAGCTTTCCGGCCATGAGATCCACAACGTTGTCGGTGTAGTTTTTGGCGCGGATGCGTTGCATGTCCCATTGCCACGCCCGCGTGACCGTATCGAACGCGAGCACTCCCTCATCGGCCAGCGCGGTGAAGAACTGAATGGCGAAGAACGGATTTCCGCCTGTCTTCTCCTGCACCAGTTGCGCTAAGGGCTGGGCGCGCTCGGGTTCGCAATGCAAGGCATCTGAGGCGAGCGCGCCCACATCGTCGGGTCCGAGAGGCGCGAGAACCAGCTCGCGGACCTGCGCTCCAGCCTTGCGGATCGCCTCCAGCTCCCGCACAAGTGGGTGCGCGGGACTGACCTCGTTGTCCCGGTAGGCGCCGATCAACAGCACGTACCGTACCTCCGGATGCGTCACAAGGAGTTGAAGGATGTCCAAGGTTTCTTCGTCCAGCCATTGCAAATCGTCGAGAAAGAGCACAAGCGGGTGCTCCGGCCGCGCGAACGCGCCCAGAAAGCGCCGAAAGACCAACTGGAAGCGGTTCCGCGCGTCTTGCGGCGGCAGATCGAGAACCGGCGGCTGTTTCCCGATGATGAACTCCACCTCAGGGACGAGGTTGACGATAAGCTGGCCATTCGCTCCCACCGCTTCCAGAAGGGCGTGCCGCCACGGCTTTATCTCCGCTTCGCTCTTGACTAGAATTTGACGGGCCAGCACCTGGAAGGCCGATGCCAGGGTCGCATAGGGGATGTTGCGCTTGTATTGATCGAACTTGCCCCCCGCGAAGAGCCCGCCAGACGGGACGAGGGCCTTGTGTAACTCATTCACGACAGAGGATTTTCCGACGCCGGAGTAACCTGATACAAGCACGAGCTCTGGTCTCCCCTGAGTGACGACTCGCTCGAAGGCAGCAAGCAGGGCGTCGAGCTCGCGTTCCCGTCCGTACAGCTTCTCCGGAATGAGCAGCCGGTCGGATGCGTCGTGCGCACCCAACGGGAAGGGATCGATGTGACCATCGGACTGCCATTCCACCAGACACCTCCGAAGATCGGCTTCCAGGCCGGAGGCGGTCTGGTAGCGTTCCTCGGCGTTCTTGGCGAGGAGCTTCGTCGTGATCGCAGAGAGCGGTTCGGGAACTCCAGCCAGCCTTTCTGGCGGTGTCGGCTGGCGTGCAAGGTGGCAATGGACCCACTCCAGCGGATCGGCTGCGGCAAAGGGCAGCGTGCCCGTGAGCATCTCGTAAAGAACGATACCTAAGGAGTATAGGTCACTGCGTGTATCCATAGAGCGGTTCATGCGACCGGTTTGCTCGGGCGCCATGTAAGCTAGGGTGCCGGCAATGATCTCAATCGGCGCGGGCGACAGGCGCTCGTGCGGAAGTCGGGACGCAATCCCGAAGCCAGTGAGCCAGACGTTGTAAGCGTCGTCGACGAGGACATTCGCAGGCTTGACGTCCTTATGGATGAGGCCTTGCCGATGGACCTGGCCGATTGCTTTCGTCAATGCAATAGCGATGCGCAGCGAGCGCGTCAGATCGAGTGGTTTCCCCTGGCTCCGCGCAAGAATCCGATCCAGAGGCTCACCGCCTGGGTCCTTAAGTATGAGGACCGTCTGCCCTTCGCGATGAGTGATCGTCAGAGGTTTAGCTGCCCACGTCCCGTCGAGTACATTGGCGAGAGAGAATTCGTGTTCGAGCCGCCGCAGATTCTGAGACGATGGATGTTCAGTGGCTAGTGCCACGACCAGGACCGGCGACGGGTTGCCGTGCTGTCGGCCGCGGTAGAGAGTGAAGTCCGAACCCTCCCGGAGAGGCTCCAGCTTGTATTGAGAAGGCACGGCCATGGAGGGCATCCTCGTCGCCAGCGCTGCACGAACCCAGAATACTCATGTTGACAAAAGACTAAAAGAACCTCGGCAACACGAGGGCGATTGCGCGCGGGGAAGCCGGATTCCGCAACCTTCTTTCCGAAGGAAACCATCATACAGCAGCAACCCGCGTCGGAAGGCAGTCCGGAGTGTCAGACCAGGGCAATTGCATGAACGGAAAACGTGGCTTGGATTGCCGAAAAACGAACAAGAAGGGCCAAAAAACCGGGGTGGGTATTGTTTCCCCGATTCATCTCCAATTGAATGAATGGCTTACGATCTTTTTTCGGTGCTCGTATGGCGCGATTAGCCAAGGATTTGCGACACTTTTGCGCATGACGGGGGTGGGACGTCAGGGCTGCGAATGAATGCCAAATCCGCGGTGAAGGTGAGGATGACTGGGAATGCTGCCGGGGTGTGGACTCCCAGCTACATCTCCATTGTACGCCAAACTGGGTTAATTCCACGCAAATGGGAGCTAGGCGCTGGAATGAATGGGTTTGAATGGGTTTGGCGGACGGTTCGGAGGACCCTGTCTCAGCTTCTTGCACGCTCATGTGATTGCCCTGAGTGTCAGACGAACACCTTCTACCTGATCGGATTATTCTTCCGGCTGGCGACGGCCTTCAGAAAAAACTTCGCAATCTCATCTTTGCACCTGAATACAAGTCCCGGGAACTGAACCTTCAGTCCTCTGCAAGATTTCTGAAGGCTGATTGATGAGGCGGATGCTCGGAGATTTTCGAACGGGACTCTGGCTGAACTTCGCTTGTCAGGCGTGCGGCCGGGGCTGGGCGGATTGGGCTGCTCTGTGCAAGGGGCTAGGTCATGCGAGTGCCGTGCCGGAAGCAGGCAGAATGAACTGAAACGTTGCACCGCGTGGGGAGTTGTCGGCCGCCCACAATCGGCCGCCATGCGACTCGATGATGGATTGGCTGATGCGAAGCCCCATGCCGGTCCCGTGAGGCTTGGTTGTAAAGAAAGCCTTGAAGATCTCTTCTGCCTGCTGCTGGGGAATCCCTACTCCGGTATCGCTTACGGATACCTTAATTTGCTTGCCTTCTGCCCGCTGCGACTTGATGGTCATCTTACGGGTTCCGTCCACATCCTTCATTGCATCAATGCTGTTGACGATCAGATTCATCGTGACCTGCTGCAATTGCACGTGATCTCCGATGATCTGAGGAAGATCGGAGGCCAGTTCCGTCTGGACTGATATGTTGTACCGCGTCGCCTCACTCCGCACCAGGACTATCATCTCTCGGATGATTTCGTTTACGTCAACCAACTCCCGTTTCAACTCGCCCTTCTCGAAGTGCACACGGATTCTGCTGATGATCTCGCTAGCATGTTTTCCGTCCCTTACTATCCTCGTGGCGGCCGCGCGCGCCTCTTCCAGATTGGGTTGATCGCGTTCCAGCCATCGCAAACAGGCGTCGGCGTTGGTGACGGTGGCGGCAATCGGCTGATTCACCTCATGTGCCAGGGACGCTGCCAACTCTCCCATGGTTGTCACTCGATTGGCGTGTGCAAGATCGGTTTGCGCCTGGCGCAAAGCCTCCTCGGCCCGAGTGCGCTCGGTGATGTCGGTGACGGCGCCCACAAACTCAAGCCCGCCGGAGGAAGGATCCAATGCGCGAGCTACAACCTGGAGGTACTTGACAGAGCCGTCCGGCCTTAACAAACGATATTCAACATCAAGATCTGTTCTTGCCTTGACCGCACCGTCGATAATCTGCCGAACCCGATCTCTATCTTCGGGGTGTATTCGCTGAAATATGAGCTCCATCGTTGGAGCAACGCTTCGATCGAATTCAAAGATGTTATAGGTTTCCTCTGACCAGTGGATTTCTCCGCTTAGAACGTTTCGTCCGAAACTGCCGGTGTGGCTTAATCGCTGACCTTCAGACAAATATGCCTCGCTCCGCTGCAGCTTCTCTGCGCTTAGTCGACGCAAGGCTATAAGAGACACGGCGAGGCGACCATAGAGGCTCATCGTCTCCTTCAGTAACACGACAAGCAGCACGGTCGATGAGATGGCAAAGAGCGTGCTGCCCGCATACCACGAGAGACTAAATCTTCCAGAAGTGTGAATCCATTTAGCGATCCCCTGTGCCAGCCACGCGCACATCGCCACCATAAGCCATAGATCAAGAACTGTCCGCCGTCGAAACCAAAGCCAGAGGAGTGCGGTTGCGGTCAGCAGCAATAAGAGCGTGCCGACATATTGGAGATCGGCTGGCGATTGACTTCTACTCGGAAGAAGTTTCGGTAAATACGATTCTCCGGCGGTGGCGATCCACGTCAACGCGAGAACAATAGCGATCACGATGGCGATGCTTGCGGCGATTGCGGTCCGTGAAGAGCGGTGCAGTTCGAGGGCTCGCGGCTCGTTCTTCATCACCGTATATAAGAGGACTGAGAGGGGATACCCGGTAAACCCCGCAAGACTAAGCCAGAGACTGCTCTGCAAACCGGCGCCGAGAAGGCCAGTCGGCGAAAACACGTCCGGAAAGGTAAGAAGAACAGGAAGATTCATCGCTGCAGCGAAGAGGTAACCGCTCGCCAAGACCAGGAGCGCACGTGAGCGGACAATTTTGAATTGAGAAATCAGAAGAAACCACGTAATGAGATCAGCTACGAAAATGAACGAAAATAGGACCGGCGCCCAGGCGTCGCTCTCTGGTAACTGAACCTTTCCAAATGGGACAACGACAACCCCGATGGCTAGCAGCACAAGGCCGACCACAAGCGCTGTTCGACGTTCCGCTGGCCCAGCAGGGAGATCCGCGAGGACAACGCCATTCTGGTCAGCGACCTCGCTCAATGAAGCCTCCGAAAAAGCTACGTTTTGCAGACAAGACTACAGGGCAATCGCCTGCTCATACAATTGCGTCGCGCCGAGCCATTTATTCCTTTGACGATCCTTTTGGATTGTGGCAGAATAAACGCCAAATCGGTGGGCTCGTCGTTCGATTATTTCTCTCAGCCCATCGCATACCTGATGGTTCTCTGTCGGCTGCTCCCCTGAATGCTTTTTGTAATCAAGCCTTTTCAATGCGGGATTTCTTAGTCTGCGGAAAGATTGCCGAATCGAACCGATAGATTATCGAGTCCATAGCTGGAGAGCTGGAGGGTTCACTCAGCCAAGAAACTGACCAGCAGTTTACCTAGACAAGACGGATTTCCAAGACCCACTGCGCGCCTGTCAGCCTAGTGCCGCCGCGCAGCGAAGGCGTATTTCTGTGGATTGGATTCCCAAGTGAGGCGACTATGCGGAAGAGGATTGGCGCTCAACCATCCACCAGCTTAGTAATCGTTTTCGTTGCTCTCTTGATCTCTGCTACGGTACCAGCTTTTGCGCAGTACAGCAGCGGTGTCGAGGGAACGGTAACTGATCAGACGGGGGCTCTCGTCTCATCTGCGCAGGTTACCGTAACTAATCTCGCTACCGGAGTGAAGGAAGCCGCAACAGCCAATAGTCAGGGGTTCTTTCAGGTTCTCCACCTGCCGCCAGGACGCTACGATGTGGCTATTTCGGCTGCAGGCTTCGACCCATGGGTTCAAGACGATATCGATATTGAAGGCACAGATATCAGAACCATCTATCCTAAGCTCACCGTCGGAACCGCCAAAGTCACTGTCCAGGTCGTCGCCAACGCGGCCACGGTTGAGACGACAAGCGGCACCATCAGCCGTACTCTTGAACAACAGACAGTTGAGGAGGCTCCGCTGGTAGGAGAAGATATTTTTGCCAGTGTCGCCACGTTGTCTCCCGGCGTCACGGGATTGGGAGGCTCATTTGGCGGAGCCAGCGCTTCAGGCTCCCAGGGAACCAATAGCTTCAACGCAGAACCTGGCTACCAGATCATTGGCGCCGGGCAGCGTCAGGAGGACAACGAATATCAGATCGACGGGACCAGCGTGAATGGCAATTCCAGAGATGGGATTACAAATATAACTCCGGAGCCCGACAGCGTCTCTCAGATGAAGGTTAGTACAGACGTTTTTTCTGCCGACAAGGGCCGACAAAGCGGCGCTCTCATCGAAGTGTTTACTAAGTCCGGAACGAACAAGTTCCACGGCACGCTTTCGGAGTTCTATACCGGCTCCGCTCTTACTGGAAGAACCGAGTTTCAATCGAAAGTACCAAGGTATCTCCGCAATGACTTCGGAGGCAGCGTTGGCGGACCGGTCTTCAAGGATAAGACATTCTTTTTCGGATCGATGTTCTGGAGCAAGAGCGATCAAGGCGTCACTTTAACTCAGCCGATGGAGACTCCGGAGTTCGTCAGTTATGTCGAGGCTAATTATCCAAACTCCATGGCAACACGCTTCTTCAAAGCGGCTCCATCCGGGGGAATTCCGACAAGCGGCTTTCAAACGGTTGGCGAGATAGAACAATCTCTTGTGAGCCCGTATCCGGTTCCCGACATTCCAACGGATCTGATCGCGTTGGGCAATGTATCCATCAACCAGTCTCCGATTAACAACGGATTCCAAGGCCATGCCCGGTTAGATCACAATCTGCGCAACGGGGATGACAAGCTTTTTTACAGTCTGTTTCGCAATACGACCCAGGGAGGGGTTGCAAGCCCACGGCCGAACGTGGCTTATGTAAGTCCGAATGCAACCTGGTATCACAAAATAGATTACGTACATAGCTTCTCCGCGAAGTTATTGAACGACGCGAGCATGTCTTATGTCCGAGCCGACGGTGAGCAACCCCTTCCCCCAGGCAGCCTGAATGAACTTCCGAATGCGTATTCGGGCGGGCTGGGGGGAGGATTCGATTCCTGGGGACCGTCTGGCTGGGTTCACAACAATTGGAACTGGCACGATGTGCTTACTTACGTGCGAGGCCAACACACCATTCGAGTGGGAGTGGATGTGGATCGTCAACAGGATCTTGATAATTTCACTGCTGGTCTCGACCGCCCGACTTTCGACTTTGCGAATATTGTGGACTTTGCTGTGGACCATCCAGACGTGCAGAGCGGCCCCATTGTGAATGTGAGTGCTGGCGGTACGGCGTCCAGTCTTTACTCTCGTGTCCTAATGCTCGAAACAGGTTCTTTTGTTCAGGATGATTGGAGAGCTAGCAAGAAACTAACACTGAACGCCGGCTTGCGTTTCGACTATTTCGGCCATCTCGGAACTGTTACCTACGGACCCAATCCGCTCGCGCTCTTTACGCCCGGTTCGGGAAGTACCGCCGAGCAGCAAATTGCAAATGGGATCATGAAAATTCGCGGCGGATCCGGTCAAGTGACCGACAACGCGCTTTGGCGATTCGTGCCCCGCATTGGATTCGCCTACGATGTTTTTGGCAATGGAACAACTTCGGTCCACGGCGGGTATGGCTTATTCAGTAACAAGATTGGCGATCTAGCGTATGTAGACGCGATTCGAACTAACCCACCGCAATTTGCAGACCCAAGTGTGGACATCTTCAACGCCGGAACCACTCTTGCGAATTTCTCGTACCAGCCGAGCAGCAGCGGTCCGACGGGATTTGCACCGCCGCCCGGTACCCAATATGTAGTTGATCCTCATGGCGGCCTGGTTGGTTCACGGATTAGCGTGGGCGGAGCCCAGCCGAACTTTACGCCTCCAATGGTGCACGATTGGGCGCTGGGTGTTCAACGCAGCATTGGGAGGAGTGTTGTGGTTGAAGCAGACTACTTCGGCACTGCAGGCAGACATCTTTATTTCCAGACCGATTCGAATCGCTTCGCGGGTGATTTGATCGTCAACAATGGCACGCTCGCTCGGCTCAATCCCAGCTTTAACTCCGTAATCTATGGCCAGAGCATCGGCATCGAGAATGGCGAGGTGGGATCCCTGGCGTTCTCCAAGTTCTTCACCCACGGATGGTCTCTGCATGTCGTCTATAACTACGGCAAATCCCTCGATTACACCAGCAGCAACGACAATGGTGTAGGTGGGGCTGAGAATGTCTTTGATGTCAATAGGCCCAGTCTTAACTATGGACGTTCCGATTACGATTCACGTCACCGGCTCTCTGTGGACTCGGTGTGGAACGTCCCGGGCTTTGCGAACGGTATACAACACTGGATCACGAGTGGATGGAAACTTTCTCCAGTGATTATTCTGCAGTCGGGACAGCCGTTTACTGTGTACACGTCGGCCTCGTTTCCGTCCGGAGACTGGAATGCAGATGGATACGGCTATGATATGCCCAACGTTCCCAGTTTTGGCCGTACGATTAATGTCAGCAGGTCCGCCTATCTGAAAGGAGTCTTTACAGCAAACGAGTTTCCGGTTCCGACTCTGGGCACGGAAGGCAACCTGGGACGGAATACATATGATGGTCCTGGCCTGGCGAATGTCAATCTTGCTGCGGATCGAATTTTTCATCTCCCATTTATCGGGGAAAGCGGGCAGTTCGAGCTCAGAGGGGAGTTCCTCAACCTTTTCAATCGAGTCAACCTGACGACACCAGTGGGCGATCTCTCGAATGGAGAATTCGGAAAATCAACGGATCAGAATCTACCGAGAACCATTCAAGTCAGTGGAAAGATCCGATTCTAAGGCCTGAAGCGAACCGGCATGTGCAAGGCGTATACGAATAACCTGACTTATTGGCTGGCGCGGTGAACGAATGTTCAAACCGGAACTTGGGGGCAGGCTAATATGAGCCGCGTAGCGAAGTTGCAATTCGGGCGCGTATTAGTTTGCATCGTGCTTTTCGTCACCACGTACGCTGCGGGCCAGGATGATTCCTCATCGCGCCATCTGGTAGCAGGATATATTTCTTCCCGACAATACTCTGAGGCCCTTGAACATGTGGAGGAATTGATCCAGGCCCATTCAGGGGACGCGTCGCTATGGACGCTGCAAGGCGTGGCGCTTGATGGGCTGGGCCGGACAGCAGAAAGCCTGGCCAGCTTCGATCATGCCCTCCTCATCGACAGCGCATATCTGCCGGCACTGGAAGGCGCATCGCAAACGGCGTATCTGCATCATGACCCGAAGGCGATGCAGTACGTCACGAGGCTGCTAACTGCTGATCATCAGAATAAGGTCGCACACGCGATGGCAGGAGTTCTTTATTACGACAGGCATGATTGCCCGCAATCGATTATCCATTTCAGGGAGAGTGAGGATACTGTCTATCGGTCTTCGAACGCGCTCAGTGAATTCACAGATTGTCTATTAGAAAAAGGCGCGGCGACAGAAGCAACGGAGGCTCTCTCTCGCGGACTGGATCAAAATACTGCGAGCACACAGATAAGGTACAACCTGGCTGTTGCGGAGCTTGCGGATCACAATCCCACAAAGGCAATCGAAGTTTTAAGTTCGCTTCCGCGCCCGGACGATTCCGACTTTCTGAATCTTCTGGCAGAGGCGTATGTTGAGGCAGAGCGCCCCGATGATGCGTTCCGCACATTGGAAGATGCGATCACCCTCAAGCCAGATGAGGAAAGAAACTATTTGGATCTTGCAATCTTGTGCCTCGAGCACAATAAAGAGGACCTGGCGGTGTCAGTATCCTCCACTGGTATCACCAAAATTCCCGCTGCTGCTTCTCTATATCTGATTCGCGGCATGGCCTACGCTCAACTCGCTCAGTACGTGGATGCCGAACGCGATTTTCAGGCAGCCGCAAGGATTGAGCCGGATCAGCCGCACAGCACAATCGCAATGAGTCTGCTGTTTTCGGATCGAAATCAAATTGATAAAGAGAAGGACCTGTTGCTTCATCAGATTAAGGTGACGCCAAATGATGCGGTAACAAATTACCTGCTGGCCGATCTCTTCATGCGTCAAGGCGCAGAGCCCGGACAACCTGCATTTGCCCAGGCGAAAACCTACCTGGCGAGGTCGCTCAAATCGAAGCCCGCCTCAGCTGAAGCTCAAGTCCTGATGTGCGAACTTCTGGAGGAGGAAGGCGACTTGGAAGGAGCGCTCGACCATTCGGAAGCAGCCTTAAAGCTCGATCCAACTAATCGTGAGGCTTTATATCGCAGTTTCATAATTCTTCAGAAGCTACACAGAAAGCAGGAAGCCAGCGATGCTCTCTCGCGCCTGAGGGCCGTACTGGAACATGGACTGAAGAAAGGTGGCGCCAGTGGGCAGATGAAAATTGACCCAGCCCCAAAACAAGAATGAGTTCCGAACTTCTTTTGTGAGAGGTCCCGCTGCATTAGAAGACTGGATCGATAGCGATGGCACCGCCCTTGGACGAAGCCAATCCTGAAAATACCGTAGTTGACTCTTCGAAGAGGATTCTTCGGCGATGGAATTCAGCGCGTGCTAGCTTCCTTGAGTGAGTCAGGCAAAGCTCGCCGGGTGGCACGCAGAGCGAAAGGCAACGGCATCGTCGAAATGGCTTGCTTAACTTGGCGAGTGGTAGATTCGTCTTTGAAGAGATGCCAGTCCGTCGCCACAATTTCATCCCAGCTCAAAGCGCATTGCCACGGTTTCTCGGAGCCACGCTGGCACATCAGCGTGTCGCTCGACAGGAATACCCGGATGATTGGTTCCCACTTATCCCGCCGAACACTGTGTCCTTGAGTCAAGGCACGCACTACCTTGTCGAACTTCGCCATAGACACTCCTCCGACAGACTTAGCTTGCCACCATAAATGCGCATGGTTGATTTATTGAACACAACTCTGGGGATAGGAGTATGTATAAAAATGAACATGTGCCGATCGCCCCTGTTTCGCCAACTTCTCGCGCTGCGGGCTATCATCTACAGCCCTCATTCCAGGGCTTTGGTAGGCTCTGCACAAGAGCCTAAGAGATATACTCGTCTCTATCTTTCTGTCCGGTTTCCATTGGGTGTATCTTGCTGTAACTCGCTGAGCAATCGCTTATGTTTACTTCCAACGCGCGTATTCGTCCAGTGGGAGGGCTCAGGATGCTATAGACGGGTGTTCGCTCCTCCTACCCGGCACGCAGGCCGGGTGGCTCATAATGTGGAGGGAAGCTGAATCCGCTGGAGAGCCGTCTTTCTTTAAACCGCAGAAGAGTACAGCTCAGCCTGAGACGGCGACCGCTTCGGGCATTACAGCCATGACCATTTCACGGATGGAATCAACAACAAGGTCCGGTTCGTCGAGGTGAATCCAGTGAGCGCTGGCGGGAGCAATTACCTGTTCCACGTTGTCACCGATGCGACGCAGTTCCTGATCGCACAGCGGCGTCGACTTGCCGGGGGTAAGTAGAAGGACCGGAATATCGCGGATGGGATCAGCGTCCTGCATTTCTCGCACGGTATCTGGAACGGCCTCGACATGACTGCACATACCGACGTAATAGCTGGGGCGGGACCAGTGGGCGGCTACGACCGGCCAGACTTCCCGGGGCATTTTGCCGACCTCATCCTTGATGCGCCCCAGGACATGCTTTCCACCATCGCCAGCTGTTCCGGCCAGGAATCCGGAAAGACGGCCGGAGCGGCAGAGCAGGGATGTAACGGCCAGACGGGCCAGTCCAAAGCGAGCGATGGGGATGGCGTAGCCGGTTAGCCTGGCTCCGCGATCGAGCATGGCTTGCTTCGAGGGATCCATGGGTGGCCATTCATCGCAGCGCATGGGGTCGACGAGAACGATGCCCTGAACGTCCTCGGGATAGAGGAGTGCGTATCGGCGCATGACCAGACCGCCGAAGGAGTGGCCGACGAGGATGTAGGGCGCCGGGATTTCAGCACGCTGCAACATTTCGTGCAGTTCGACGGCGATGTTGCCGGGGGTTCGGGGGGTATCTGCCTGACTACTCCAACCCAGGCCGCTGCGGTCATAGGATGCGGTGTGGGTGAACTGCGAAACCGTTTCCTGAATATGGCACCAGTTGAGATTGGTGGCGGCGATGCCGGATTCGAAGAGCACTGTGGGTCCGCCCGATCCTTTTTCGAGTAGGTAGAGCCGGGATCTGCGGCCGATCTTGATCCAGCGACCGTCGCTGGCGTACCGCATCCGATCGCGTTGCGCGCCGATCCATTGATATAGGAAGCCTGCTGAGAGCAGGACGACGGCGAAGGTAAAGATCGATAGGAGTATGTACATGAACCATCCTAAAAGCGGGTGAGTTGCTCAGGGCTAAATGCCTTGAGGTCGAGATTTGCCCTGGGACTACCGCGGTCAATAATGAGCAGGGTAGAGCCAGCCTGCCCGCGAACTTTCGCTTCTACCTGGCTTGCGGACCAGACGCCGCCATTCTGGCGCAAGCCGTAATAGGTGAACTCTTTCACTGTTTCAGTTCCCTTGAGTGTCTTTTCAGCATAGACGGGATAGCCAATTGTGTGATCCAACCAGGACTGGACAATTGCGTAATGAGTATGGTCGGCGGGGCCGGGGGTGCTCTTGAGCAAATCGCAGTCGCGCGCGCCGTACTTGGTTTCTTCGACCACGGTCTGGCCGGGCCAGAAATACTGGGGTTCCATGAGGTCCTCAAAACTGAACCCAGGACCGAGAGGGCCGTCGGTCCATTTTTCGAATGGCAGCGGCTTGGCAACAGTGTCGCCGGGGCGGGCAATCAGGATCTTATCCTGACCCGAAGGGCGCATCTCCAGCAGGATATTAGCGCGGGCTTCGGCTGGCGAGGCAACTTCGAAGAGTACGCGCAGGACGCCAGGAAACCAGTGCGCCTTGAGATTGATGGCATAGCTGGTGCGCGCGCCTGAGGAGTCGACATGGACTAGATGTCCGCTGACGCGGTAGTCGGCCGATTGCACGCGCTGCTGAGGGGCTTTCAGGACTGCGTGGACGTCAGGCTTCGGCGTAGCCTTCTGCGTTTCTGTCTGAGGATCCGCCGCATATGCAGTGGTGGCGAAGACTACGGACGCGGCCCACAGCAAGGGGAACAGGGCGGAGGACAGTCTCATTGCGTAATCCTCCCCCGGTCAGCGTTATCTCGCTCAATTTGGCCGTCGCGGATGCGGATATGCCGCGCGGCTGCATTAGCGATCTCATTTTCGTGAGTAACGACGATGAGAGTCATGCCTCGTTTTGCCTGGATTCCGGTAAGCATCTCCATGATACGTGCGGAATTGACGCTGTCAAGATTGCCTGTTGGTTCATCGGCGAGCAAAATGGCGGGATCATTGGCCAGAGCGCGGGCAATGGCAACGCGCTGGCGTTCACCAGCGGAAAGTTGATTGGGGTATTGGTTCATGCGGCGCTCGAGGCCCATCTCCCGCAGAAGCGCCTCGGCTTTGCGGACACGGCTCTGGGGGCTGCCGGCCACCGCGAGCATGGGAACCTGAACGTTTTCAACGGCGCGGAGAGTGGGCATGAGATGGAAGGCCTGGAAGATGAAGCCCACGGAATTCGAACGGTAGGCGTCCAGATCGATGGAAGAACCGAGAAGTGCGCCGTTAAAAAGAACCTGCCCGCTGGTCGGGGAGTCAAGGCCGCCGAGCAGTTGCAGCAGAGTAGATTTACCGCTTCCGCTGGCTCCGCTGATGGCCAGAAAATCGCCCGTGGCGATGGAGAGATCGACTCCACGCAGGGCTTCGATGCGACCCTGGTCGTAGCTTTTGCGCAGGTCCCGGACTTCAAGCAATGGGGAGGCTGGCTGGAGACTTGCGACTGGACTAGTAACTGGGTTAGTCATGGCGGAGGGCCTCCACCGGCGAAAGACCTGAACCGCGCCACGCTGGGATCGCTCCCGCGAGGAGGCCAGCGAGGACCGCGATGCCCAGCGCTTCAAGCAGCAAAAGTGGCGGAACTGAGGCAGAAACGATGCTGGCGGTCTGTGGCAGGACGGCAAGAACGCGCAACGCTCCCCAGCCAAGAGCCATACCCAGGAGGCCTCCGACGAAGCCAAGAGTGGCGGCTTCCATCTGGATGAGCATGAGAATGCGCCAGCGCTTCCAGCCCAGGGCGCGCAGGATGCCGATCTCGCGGGTGCGCTCGAAGACGGACATGGCCATGGTGTTGGCGATGCTGAAAACGCCGATAAGCAGGGCGATGGACGATGTGCCCCAGGCTGCGGCGTGGGCCATCAGAACGAGCTGATTGTTGCCGGCGCGCTCGGCGGCGGGAATGGCTCGCAGGCCGGGAAGGGCAGATTCAATCTCCGCCTGGGCTGTCTGGAGATAGTGTTCGGGAGACTCGCCGGCAGGAACTGGGCGCAGTCGCACATGAAAGGCGGTGACTTTGCCTTGCAGGCTGGAGAGTTGCTGCAATTCGTCGAGGGGCAGGATGATGGCGCCAGCTTCTAGCGCAGAACCTCCGTGGAAGATGCCGACGACAGTAAACCTTGAACCCTGGATATCGATCGAATCTCCAACCTTCTTGTCGAGGTTAGACGCGAGCAGGTCTCCAAGGATGACTTCCGGCTGGCCGTCGCGAAAATGCCGTCCGGATTTCATGTTGAGAGAGCTAAATTCGTAGGAGTCCGCATTCCAGCCGTAGGCCAGGGCGTTGACCTCAGGCGTCAGATCCATCATGTTTAGAATCATGGGCGAGGCTTGTGCAACCGCCGGCAGCGAGCGCAACTTTACTCCCGCGGACTCGTCCACAGAGGTGTTGAAGAATGTCCTCTGGACCACGGCGAGGTCGGTCCCACTGCTCTCATACAGGCGCAGCCACTCGTGTTCGAAGGAATTTGAGAAGCCTACGAGGGCCACGAAAGCGCCGATCGCCATTGCGATTCCGCCCAGTGTCAGTACGGTTCGGAACCGCCTGCGACCGAGGTTTTTCCATGCGAACCATGCCAGGGACAGTTGAACAGCCATGTTTTAGACTGAATCCTCACATTTTCCGCATCGAATCTGGAACCGGGAAATCTCAAGTTTATCGGGCTGAAGTGGGTCTGTCCATCTGCGAATTTTTGCGGGCGTCTTCGGCGGCAGGTTTGGAGCTCCGAAATGGGGTTATTTCGAAGCTTCTTAACCCCTCGACCGGCCGCCTAAGCCTGTTTGCGTGCTCTATTCCTACGGAGCGACCCTGGCCGATTTGACCAGCAGCTCAACCGAGGGGACAACCATCAGAAGCAGTACGGCCTGGGGCTTTTCAGCAGCGGCCAGAGTTTCCAAATCGCGGCGCTGGATGTCGGCGGCGACCGGATCGCCTTTGTGAAGGCTGTCCAGGGTCTGAAGGCCTATTTCCGCAACGTCATGCAGGGATCGCGACAAGGGCGTCAGCTCCTGCGTAATATCGGAGTTGGCGAGTAGCGGCTGCAACTTCGCGTCGTTGTCGCGCCACAGAACGAGCCAGTCGTGCGCTGTCTGCCAGTCCTGAGGCGTGGCGCTACCGGCGGCAATGCGCTGAGCGACCTGAAGGAATTCGCGACCGGCGTCGCTCTCGGGAGAGACGGCGTCCACCAGGTGATTGAGCGGAGTGAAGCTATCCTGATGGCGCAAATTTTCGCGGGCATAGCCCTTAGGCGGCTGCACGACCGAAGCCAGAACGCGCAGGGCTTCAGGATTGGGATCGGCGCTCATGCGCTCCAGCATTCGTTCCGACACAGCCTGATTATCGACTCCGTAGGACTTGAGTTTCTCTTCGACGATAGCCATGCGCTGATACATTGAATCCACATCGCGAACCTGCTGCGGAGACCAGAAGCGCTCAGCGATAGCGGCGGTACGAGGCCAGACGCGGCTATCGATCATTTCGCCATCGACGAACTCGGACCAGATGGTCGCTTCGCCGCCAAGAATGCTGCCAGTCTGCTCGGGAGTGAGCTTGTCGGCAATGCCTTCAAGAGGATCGACGAGATAGTGTTCGGATGCAGGCTGATTCAGGTCAATATAGTAGCCGTGCGAGAGCAGGCCGCGATAACCGCGTTTTGCTGCATCGAGCAGCGAGTCGCGCCCCCGCCAGGATTGGATCACTACGTCCTTGGGAGTGTCGGGTTGCAGCACTTCATCCCAGCCTTCCATCACTTTGTGACGGCTGGCGACTAGTTTCTGAACTCGCGCGGTAAACCAGGCCTGCAATGCCGCGTTATCGGCAAGATGATGCGCCTGCTTGAATGCCTGAATCCGCGGATTGGCATTCCATTCCTTGCCATTGCACTCATCTCCGCCAATGTGGAAGTAAAGATCGGGGAAGAGTCCGGTCATCTCGCCTATCAGGAGATTGAGAAATTGATAAGTGCTCTCGCGAGTGGGGTCCATGGCGGCGTTGAGAATGCCCCATTCGCGCGCGATCTCGTAGGGGCCCTTGCCGCTGGCCAGTTGCGGATAGCCAACGAACCAGGATGTAGCATGCGCGGGCATGTCGAACTCAGGAACGACGCGGATTCCGCGATCACGCGCGTACTCGACGATGTGACGGATCTGGTCCTGGGTATAGTACAGCCCGTCAGAGCCCTTCTGCTGGAGCAGCGGAAATACCTTGCTTTCAACACGAAAACCCTGGTCATCCGACAGATGCCAGTGGAAGACGTTGAGCTTGACCGCCTCCATGGCATCGAGGTTGCGCTCAATGACCGGTAGCGGGATGAAGTGACGTCCGGAATCGATCATGAGGCCGCGCCAGGGAAAGCGCGGCTTGTCGTCAATGACAACCGCAGGAACGACGAAGCCGCGAGGCGTGATCTGGACCAATTGCAGAAAGGTTTGCAGTCCGTGCATCGTGCCGAGGGGGTTAGCGGCGCTGAGGTGGACTGCGTCTGAGGTAACCTCAAGGCGATACGACTCGTCCTCACCCAGTTGCTGGACGACTGCGCCTGGCCCCTTGGTTTGAATCTCGAAGCGCGCTTCATTGGACGGAGTTTCGCGGCTGAAAGGAATGCCGGTTTCGCGGTTTAGCGTATCCAGAAAACGCTGGCGTGCGCGTTCCAGGCGAGGGTCTTTGAAGCCTTCCAGAACCACGCCAAACTGTCCGTCGATCCGAAATTCGCCCTGCCCTGACGTCAAGCTTGCAGGCAGAGGCATGAGGGGAAGCGTCGCAGGCGCTTGAGATGTCTGCGCCTGGGAGCAAAAGGTAGCTGTGATGCAAAAAAGAAAAATTACGGCAACCGGTTGGGACAAATGCGCGATTTTCAAGGCAGCCTTCTCCTGGCGACGCGTGACGGCATCGTCGCATTGAAAGTGGAACTTCACGATTCTGCCATCGTACACAACGGACGGGCAATGCTGTTCGAGACGGTCGCCCTTCCCCGCTTTTGCCTTGTAACATCGTAGAAGGAGCAGCCGAATGAGTATACCCCCAGGTTCATCGTCGCAGATCGTGGCACCCGTCAAAGAAAGTAAAGCTCAGCGAGCAGAGCGTCTTAAACGCGAGAAGAATCCGTGGGAGGCTTTCGAGGAGATTCGGACGTTTGCGCGCGCGGGCCGGGCGAGCGTGCTGCCAGAGTGGGCCGAATTCTACTTCAAATGGTGGGGGATCTACACCCAGGGCGATGGCGCCGGCGTGACTGGTGGCGCCGGGGGTATGGGCAAAGCGACCGAGTTTTTCATGATGCGGATTGCAATTCCGAACGGCATCGCGAGTTCGGCCCAGTTGCGTGCTATCGGCCTCCTGGCGAGGGATCATGCTCGCAATCTCGCGGACATTACGACGCGTCAGGCGATTCAATTGCACTGGCTCACCGTCGATTCCCTTCCCGCTGCGGTCGAGGCTCTGGATGCGGCTGGACTCTCACCGCGTGGGGCCTGCGGCGATGTGGTGCGCAATGTCACCGGCTGCCCTTTGGCGGGTTTGGATGGCCACGAACTGATCGATGCTTCGCCATTGGCGCGAGCTGTCGCACACGAGGTAAACGGCAACTCGGAGTTTTACAATCTGCCTCGCAAGTTCAAGATCACCGTTACCGGCTGTCCAGTGTGGTGTTCCTATCCAGAGATCAACGATATTGCTCTGACCGCGGTGCGCCGTGGCAATGAGATTGGCTATTCGGTGCGGGTGGGTGGCGGCCTTTCCGCCGATCCGCATCTGGCGGTAAAGCTGGATGCTTTTGTCCGCGAAGATCAGGCAGTTGCGATCGTTCGCGGCATTGTAGAAATATTTCGTGAGCAGCAGGGGCTGCGCGAAAGCCGGGACCGCGCGCGCATGAAGCATCTGTTCCTGCGCGAAGGCTGGACGGCGGAGCGGTTTCTCACGGAATTGAAGACGAAGCTGAGTTTCGATCTTGCGCCGGGCGTCGCAGACGAGATGCCTGACGATGTCTTTCGCGATCATGTCGGCGTGCGGCCGCAGAAGCAATCAGGGTTGTATTCCGTGGGTGCAACCGTTCTCAATGGCCGCATGAGCGGCGAGCAGTTGCTGGCAATTGCGGACCTGGCTGAAAAATATGCAGGCGCGGAGGTTCGCACAACCGTGATGCAAAACTTCGTGATTCCCAATGTGCCGCAGGCCAATCTAGATGTTATTTTGAAAACACTCAGCGGCCTGGGACTAACCGTAGAGGCGACCAACTTCTGGCGCGGCACGGTGGCCTGCACCGGAACCGAATTCTGTAAGCTCGCCATTACCGAGACCAAAGGCTTCGCGCGATGGCTGGTGGAAGAAATGGAAGGACGCCTGCCGGGATTTGACCAGCAGATGCATCTGCACGTCACGGGCTGCCCCAACAGTTGCGGGCAGCACTGGATTGCCGATGTGGGCCTGGAAGGCAAGAAGATCAAACACGACGGCAAGCTGGCCGACGCGTGGTCCTTCGCGCTGGGTGGGGCGCTGGGTGTTCATGCAGGCGTGGCGCGTACTGTGAACTACCGCTGCCTTTCGGAAGATGTGCCCGAGGCGCTTGAGCGGCTCTTACGAAACTATCTCACAACACGCGCCGAGGATCAGAATCTTCGCGCATGGTTTGCAGGTAAATCCAACGACGAGTTGCGTGGGATTCTCGACTCTGGCGCGCAGATATAGGCCGATGATTCGACAGAAAATGCTGGAGCGCGCACACGCGCGGAACTCGCCGTGGGATATTGTCGTCATCGGCGGCGGCGCGACTGGCGTGGGCGTCGCTGTCGACGCGGCATCGCGCGGTCTTGATGTGCTGTTGCTGGAGGCGAAGGACTTTGGCAAAGGTACTTCGAGCCGCAGCACAAAGCTCATTCACGGAGGCGTGCGCTATCTCGAGCAGGGAAATATTTCGCTGGTGATGGAGGCGCTGAAAGAGCGCGGCCTGCTGCGCCAGAATGCTCCGCATCTGGTTCACGATCTGGCCTTCATTGTGCCCAATTATTCGTGGTGGGAAGCGCCGTTCTATGGCATTGGCATGAAGGTCTACGACCTCTTAGCAGGTAAGTATGGATTTGGCCGGTCGCGCATTCTCTCTTCACAGGAGACCATCGAGAGGCTACCCAATTTGCAAACGGAAGGGCTGCGTGGCGGAGTCATCTACTACGACGGCCAGTTCGACGACACGCGCCTTCTCATCCACATGGCCGCGACCGCCGCAGACCACGGCGCAACGCTCTTGAATTACGCTCCCGTAACTGAGATCACCAGGGATGAAGATGGATTCGTCAATGGTGTGGTCTTCAAGGACGACGAGACCGGACAGCAGCTTACCGCGCAGGCGCGCGTGGTGATCAATGCCACAGGCATGTTTGCGGATCGGATACGACGCATGACAGATCCGGATGCGAAGAATATGATCGCGCCCAGCCAGGGAATTCATCTGGTCTTTGAGCGCTCGTTTCTGCGCGCGGATGCGGCCATCATGGTGCCTCACACCAGCGATGGGCGAGTCTTGTTTGCCATTCCGTGGCATGGGAATACGGTGGTTGGAACCACGGACACGCCGATCGTGGAGCCGAGTTATGAGCCGCTGCCATTTGAGGAAGAGATTGACTTTATTCTCGACACTGCTGCGCAGTTTCTGAGCAGGCCGCCGACGCGCAAGGATGTTCTAAGTGTGTATGTAGGCATTCGGCCGCTGGTGAAGGCGGACGAGGAATCCGCGCAGAAGACCTCTGCGCTGTCACGGGATCATACGATTCACATCGATTCCGCTGGACTCATCACGATCGTGGGCGGCAAGTGGACTACCTACCGGCACATGGCCGAAGATTGCGTGAATCACGCGATCACGCTGGGCACTCTGCCGGATACGCCATGTGTAACGCGTGACTTGAAGCTGCACGGCTATCACGAAGCGTCCGAAGAGCTCGGCCCCCTATGGGTCTATGGGTCGGATGCCGATGGAGTGCAAGCGCTTGCAGCCGAAGACGAGCGGTTACTGGACCCGATGCATCCTGAACTGACCTATTGCGCTGCGGAAGTGATCTGGGCCGTTCGCAACGAGATGGCGCTGACTGTCGAAGATGTGCTGGCTCGCCGGACGCGAGCGCTCTTTCTGAATGCGCGGGCAGCTATGGCGCTGGCTCCCCGAGTGGCAGAGATCATGGCGCTGGAGTTGGGTCGAGACTCCGTCTGGGCGGATCAACAGGTGGCTGAATTCACCACGCTGGCCCGGCACTATCTCGTTCCCTAGCACTACTTCGGAAGATCATCCAAAGCCAGGTTGAGTTCCAGCACATTGACGCGGGGTTCACCGATGAATCCGAGCGTCCGTGCCGCAACGTGAGCAGCAATCAGCTTGTTGACGGCATCATCGCCTAGGTGCCGGGTCAGGGCAACTCGATGCGCCTGGTAGTAGGCGTTATCGGGCGTAATGTCTGGGTCGAGGCCAGAACCGGAAGTAGTGACCAGATCAATGGGCACGGGCTTGCCAGGATTTTGCGCGGCTAGCTTGTCAATGTCGCCCTGGATGCGCGTAACCAGCTTCTGGCTGGATTGCGCGAGGTTCGAGCCGCCCGAGCTGGTAGCGTCATAACCGTTGCCGGCAGCCGACGGACGCGGATGAAAGTAGCGGTCGCTGGTGAAGCTCTGCGCAAGCAGAGATGAGCCGATAACATGGCCGTCCCTGAGGATGAGACTACCCGCGGCTTGATGCGGAAAGAGCGCTCCCGCGATCCCGGTGAGGACCAGCGGATAGGCCAGTCCCAGAAGCACGGTAGTCACGAGCGTGTAGCGAATAGAAGTCTTCCAAACGGAATGCACAGTAGTTCTCCTTAAGCCAGATGCAGCGCTGTCAGTACCAGGTCGATAGCCTTGATGCCGATGAACGGTACGATAACGCCGCCGAGGCCGTAAATGAGCAGGTTCTGGCGCAACAGCACTGCTGCAGGCTTGGGCTCATACTTAACGCCCTTCAACGCCAGCGGGATGAGGGCAATGATGATCACGGCGTTGAAGATGACCGCCGACAAAATAGCTGATTGCGGCGTGGCCAGATGCATGATGTTGAGCGCGTTGAGCACGGGAAAGACCCCGGCAAACATGGCCGGAATGATGGCGAAGTACTTGGCCACATCATTGGCTATGGAGAAAGTAGTGAGCGCTCCGCGGGTCATGAGCAACTGCTTGCCAATCTCAACGATCTCAATCAGTTTCGTAGGGTTGGAGTCGAGATCGACCATGTTTCCGGCTTCTTTCGCAGCCTGCGTCCCCGAGTTCATGGCCACGCCTACATCGGCCTGCGCCAGTGCTGGCGCGTCGTTGGTGACATCGCCGGTCAT
>Ga0302326_10003018_pt1 | contig 40149 bp, 26 predicted proteins | sample Palsa_T0_3_FD_202264 | JGI IMG/M metagenome (GOLD analysis project Ga0302326, IMG submission 202264) | Peat permafrost microbial communities from Stordalen Mire near Abisko, Sweden - Palsa_T0_3 | ecosystem: Environmental > Terrestrial > Soil > Palsa > Peat permafrost | place: Sweden: Abisko... | reverse complement strand
TGCGTGGTCTTCAGGCCAAGGGTGCGTGGTCTTCAGGCCAAGGGTGCGCGGTCTTCAGGCCAAGGGTGCGTGGTCTTCACGCGAGGGGTGCCCGCCCCTAGACTAGGGGACTGTCGGTCAAAGCCCCGACAGACTCCGTCGTGACGTTCCAGGACGGGGACGGCATTCGCCGCCGCTAGTCGAGGTGCGTGGGATCCAGGACCTTCCCGTTCGGCGTCAATCCCGTTTGCCTCCAGCGGGACTCCTCGTCGGGCAGCACCGGGGACGGCGGATAGGTCGTCGAGCTGATGGTCACAGTGGTCTTCCCCACCGCCATCGCCAGATGGAGGGTGAGCTCCGTGTCCGGCGGCAATCCGGGCGCGCTCACCCGTTCGAAGGTCGCCACCGTGGCGCTCTCCCGCAGCGACCCGCCCGTGAGGCGCGGGCCGAAGTACAGCACCAGGGCGTGCACCGTCATGGGCCCGCTGGCGTAGACCGTATCGGGGTAGCGCTGCTCCACCGTCAGCCCTCGCGGCAGCGCGACGCCGAACGCCCTATCCGTGCCCTCGATGAGCTCGTCCTTCCCCAGGTGATCGGCCGGCGGGGCGCTGGCCAGCGGCGCCAGCGTGCTGGTCCAGGGCCGCGCATCGACCGGGGCCGCCGAGGGCTGGCCGCACGCCACCCCCAGCGCCGCCAGGACGAGCGCCCCCGCGACGCCGCCCTTCATTCCAGCACCGCCGCCCACGAATCGATGAGCGTCGGCGACACCGGCGTGGGCACGGACATCTGGAACTGCTTGGTCGACGAGCCGTTGGTCCCCTTCGTACCCACCTGCGTGAAGAGCGAGAAGCCTCCCGGCTGCGTGTAGTTCTGCGGCAAGGAGTGCGACGCGCCGGCCACGTACGAGTCGGTTCCCGGCGCCCCCAGGCTGGCGCACGCCGGCGTCGCCTTGATGGACACCCCCGGGATGACCTTGCCCGCAAGCGTGGCGTCGTAGAGATCCGGCTCGACGAAGCTCGGCGCCGGAACCAGCGGCGCGTTGGGCGGCGGCGGCTGGAGCTCCGGCAGTCCCCCTAGCGAGCGGTCGCAGGTGGCTCCCGACGCGCACGCCGGGTCGGCCGGGGTCACGAAGTCCCGTCCCCACAGCTTGGCCGTTCCGTTGCTGCAGGACTGCGTCCCCGGCGGCGCCGCGGCGAAGGTGGAGAAGTAGAGCGTCCCGTTGAACACCGTCATCGGTCCGGAGACGCGCTCTCCCGGCGCGTTGTCGATCTTGGAGCTGGCGGGCTGCAGCCACCAGTTGACGTTGGCGCGAAGCTTGGGGGTCACGCCCAGCGCCACCAGCTCGGTGATCGAATAAACATACTCGATGCCGGTGGTGTCGAAGAGGTCCGTCGTTCCGCTGGCCACGTTGAGCACCACGTTTCCGGCCGGGTCGAGCGACAGCACCGGCGGCACCTGCAGCGGCTGCCCGTCGTTCCACGAGATCGCCGCTCCGTTGGTGTCCACCGTCTGGTTGTAAAGGTCGAGGTAGAGCTCCCCGATCCACTGGGTAGGGTCGGAGTTCGACAGGTCGAAGCGCCAGATGGTGCCGTCGGCGTCGCCGATGAAGAACTTGGTGGAGTCGGTGCCGATGTCGTTGGGATAGACGATGGGCGTCCCGGTCATTGGCGAGTCCAGCGGAACGTCGGTGAAGCGTCCGGCGATGTTCACGGTGTCCCCCGGGTAGAGCGCCATGTCGCCCTTGCGGGCGAAGACGTGGAGAATCTCTCCCGTGTCGACGCGCACCACGCTGACCGAGCGGCCCTGCACGAAGTCCGTGGTCGACGGCGGGGTGGTCCCGCTGGGGCTGCCCCAGCAGCGGACCGAGGTGCGCGCCGTGTACCCGGTGAGCGGCGCCGAATCGCTCAGCTTGACGATGCGCGGGCAGGCGGTGGGGGTGACGGGCGTCGTGTAGAGACCCCCCGGAAGGATGGCGACGCCGATCTCGCGCGCGCCGTTGCCGTCGTGCGGGTCCATGTACAGCGTGGTCAACGCGGGCGTCGCCGAGTGCGAGCCGAAGAGCGGCATGTTGGTCAACGGCATGGAGGTGAGCTGCCAGCGAAAGACCGGGCCGACCGGCGGCGGATCGGCGGGAGGGTTGGAGCCGCTGACGATGCCGGTGGGGTCCGGGTTGGTGACGTCGACCGCGTAGTACCCGGTCTGCGACGAACCGTAACCGGCGACCAGCATGGTGTGCCAGGTGGTGGGATCGGCTGCGTTGCTGAGCCCGCGGTCCCACACCACGTCCTTCACGACGGGCGGTCCGTCGAGGAGGAACGCGTGGCTCGACGGGTAGGAGCCGCCGTTGATGTTGGCCATCACGCCCGGGAGCAGCATGGCCCAGAGCTCGTTATTCTCGAGCTTGGTCTCGTCCGTCCAGAAGGCGTGGAGCAGGCCGTCGTTGGTGGCGACGTAGACCACGCTCTTGCGCTGTCCCCAGCCCGGCGGAACGGCGGTCGACGCGGCCGCAAAGCCGGTGTAGCCGGGGTCCTGGAGGAGCGACCCGGGGGGGCCCACGACGGTGGGCGTGGCGTGATAGACGCTGCCGAAGGCGTTGCCGGCGCGCGACACGAACGGAAAATCGCTCGGAATGCCGCTGAAGGTCGCCTGGCCGAAGGTGTAGTCGAGCAGCATCGTCGAGCACAGGGACGTGGCCAGCGTCTTCGGTGCGCCGTTGACCGTGGAGGTGTAGCCACAGGGGGCGGTGAGGCCCATGGCCGCCGGCGTGATCTGCGTATCGATGGCCGACGCCGCGCCCGCGAACATCGTGGCCTTGAGCTGACCGAGGCCGTCGGCGCCGGTGGCGGGGCCGTACGGACGGATGGAGACGGTCGAGCTGACCGTCCCGCTGGTCCCCGCCGCGGGCTGGTACGCGATGAAGGTGCGCGGGGGGCCGGAGCCCGAGTTCAGGTTGGCCGCGAAGTCGTCCCCCATGGACGTCTGGATGACCGGCGGCGGGATGGTGAAGCCGGAGCCCGAGTAGGTGCAGACCGAGCGCTGGCGCTGCACGTCGCCCGACCACGGAAGGCCCGGCGAGGGGTTGAACGAGGCCAGGTAGATGGACTCGTTGCTCAGCGCGGGGGCGGCGGTGGTGGAGAGGACGTTGGTGACCACCGGCGAGTACGCCGGCACGGTGCGCGTCGTGGTGTCCTTGGCGATGTCGGCCAGGATGGATCCGAGGGCGTTCTGGAGATCCCCCTGGCTCTGCGCGAAGTAGGCCGCGTTCGTGCCGCCGTTGCGCGCGATGCACTGAAGGACGCAGCAGGGGCCGATCGGCCCGCCGCCCACGCCGGGGGCGACGGCGGAGGGGAGGTTCGGGTCGTTGCAGTTGCACTGCGACGAGAGCGTCCCGCTGGTGGCGAGCTCGGCGCAGTTGGAGGGCGTGGCGTTGTCCACGAAGGACGATACGGCAAAGCCGATGACGTAGGTCTTGATGGAGGCCTGCGAGGCCGTCGAGACGCCGTTGGCGAAGAGCGTCGCCGCCGTCCCGGTCGAGGAGTAGGGGAGAGGATAGGGGCATTTCCCCGGCGTCTGGGCCGGCGTCGAGCCGCTGGCGGCCGCCGGCGTGGCGGCGCACGAGGGCTCGAGGTCCAGGTTGGGGGCCCCGTCGGTGAGCAGGATGATGTACTCGTTGCGGCAGAGACCCTGGACGTAGTTGTCGGTCACCTGCGGACCGGTGGGGTCGGTCCAGAAGTAGTACTGCGCGTCCGCGAACATGCCCGCCATGGGGGTCGCACCGTAGGGGCGGGTGGCCAGGATGACGCTGGAGACCTCGTCGTTGTGGGTCTCCTGCGAGGGCAGGTCGGTGGTCGCGGGAAAGCCCACCATGCGTCCCTCCCACGGCGGAGCCCCCGGGTTGCGCGCGCCCACCGCGAGAATCTGCGGCGCCGAGCAGTTGACCGGATCCCCCGAGGCCGAGGTGTCGCTGGCCCCCAGGCTCCAGCCCGGGAAGTAGGTCCACATCCCCAGGAACGGCGACGGCCCGACAAGGTTGGCGGTGGTGACGCCGGTGCCGGGATCGGGATCGGAGTCGAAGGTCATCATCCCGAAGCGCATGAGGTCGCGCATGGTGGTGACGGCGCCGTCGGGGTACTGGGGGAAGCCGTTCACCGCGCCCTGGGTCGTCGCCGTGCAGGCCACGGCGGCGGGGGGAAACTTGCCATACTGCCGCGCCAGGATGCTCCCGGCCGGGTAATCCGTGGCCAGTCCGGCGATGGCCGTCCCCGCCGTTCCCACACCCATCCCAGGACTCGCCCCGGGCAGGCCGCCTGGCGCCACCACGCACGCGGCCGGGGTCGCGGTGGTGTTGTCGCGCGCCACCATCCGGTGCACCGGCAGGTAGTAGTTGCTGTCGTAGGGGGACTGGCCGGCGATGCGGTACTCCCGGTCGAAGGTGCTCCCCGGGTTGCGCGGCATGGCCACGCAGTTGAAGCCGTTCTGCAGCGAGCCGGTGAGGGCGGTCTGCACCACGCTCCAGCGGTTTGGCGAGGGCGAGGCGGGGGAGGGAGTGGCGCTCCATCCCGGGCAGGTGATGTTTCCGGTGCCGTCGTCCGTGCAGTTGCAGGAGTTGCCGTCGGTCTCCGGCGTGTTGCCGTCGATCATCCGCTCCATCGACCCGGAGTTGTCGATGAGAAGCATCACGTTCGGCAGCGGCGGGTTGGTATCGGTCTGCTGGGCCCGCGCGCCCCCTGCGGCCGCGATCAGCGCCACCGCCGACGCCGCGGCAGTGAACGACCGAGCAATTCGCGTCCTCATGATTCGACTCCTCCTCACCTCGGGCACTGGACTGGTCCGGCGACGATGCGCGCTCGCTGGACCTCGATCCCCTCGTTCGCGTACACGCCCGTCGGCTGTCCCGTGATGACGGGCTGGGTGATGCCGTTCGACGTCGCAGTCATCTCGATGAAGCAGAAGTGAAGATCGGTGGCGTAGCGCGCCGGGGCCTGCGCCTGCGTCGGCTCCGTCAGCTCGACGAAGAAATCACCGCTGATGGGGATGGGGCCGAAGCTGCCCGGCACGACGCCGCTCTGGTAGGCGTTGGTCCCGGCGTAAGGCACGGTGATGGCCCCCGACCACGGCTGTCCCAGCTCGGCCGAGCCCAGGCGCCGGCACGCGCGCGTCACGGCGCTCCCGGTGGTCGGAGTGATGCCGGGCAGCGCCACGCAGGGGTTGTCCGGCGTGGACAGCATGAGCCCGAGATAGAACTGGGCCTTGGCGGACACCATCTCGTGCGCCGCGCCCAGGATGCCGTACTGCGCCAGGTAGTGCGTCTGCGTGTTCTGGCGCTCGTTGCCGCTGGTGCGCACCTCGTTCGAGGCGGCGGCCAGCGCATAGACGCCGACCGCGGCCAGCACCGCCAGCGTCATGGCGACGAGAAACATCACCGCCCCCTCCTCGCCGTGGCGGCGGGAAGCGCGTCTCCTGGCAAGCGACCGCGTGTTCATCAATAGAAGTCCTGCGACGGATTGGGGAGGGCCACCTCGGCGGTGACCGTGCGAGCGCGCGCCCAGCGCAACGTCTGGTCGTTGGTGGCGCACGACGGCACCGCGTTGACGCAGTAGCGGTACATGAACTCTTGCACGCCGAAGTTGCTTACCGGGACGTTGACCGTGCGATCGGCCTGCGCCGCGCGCGTCACCAGCCGCACGCGCGCCGAGCGGATGCGCTCCGGCCCCCGGTTGGGGACGGGCGGGACCACCGTCGATACGTCGGTGCCCCAGAGCTTGTTGTCCGCCGTGTCGTCGAAGGCGAAGGTGACGATGCTGGGCTTCTGGTCGCCGAGGATGGTGTTGTCGACCGAGAAGGCCAGCTTGAGATCCACCGCGTATTCCGCCACGAGCTCACTGGTCGCGTAGATGGGCGTCCAGGTGGCATCCACGTAGGTGCGCATGAGATCGTACTTGTTGGGGTCGATGGTGGGGCTGGTGCTGGCGTTGGCCGGCAAGCTGTCGAGCGCCGTTGCGTACTGCGCCTGGTTGGTCTGCTCCTTGGTCGCGGTGGTGATCTCCCAGCGCACGATCTGCACCGGATTGACGATGCAGCCGACGCAGTAGCCGGTGACTCCGCCCTGGGTGTGCGTCTGCACCGCGTACTGGATGGGGGTGTCCGCGGTGGAGACGGACACCCACGGCTGCGTCCCGGTGAAGCCCGCGGCGTTCGCGCCCGGGCAGGTCGCCAGGTACTGGGTGTGCCCCGTCGTATCCACCAGGCGCACCATGAACTGCGTGGTCATCGTCGCCGGGACGGGCTGGAAGGCGTTGCGCAGCTCCTGCGCCGCGCCCGGGGTTCCCATGCCCGAGGCAGCGATGCGGTACATCGCCGACGAGGCCGACGACAGCATGATCTGCGTGCAGTTGGAGGTCGATGGGACGATCATCTGCACCTCGAACTGCTCGGCGCTGGTCATGTTGCCGGCGATGTCGAAGCTGTCCGGCGCGAGCGCCGGCGTCTGCGCCGACGAGAGCGCGATGCCGTTCGTCACCGAGCCACCCGTCGTCAGGTTGATGGACGCCAGGTGGAGGATGCCCTTCACGTTGGGACCGGTCTGGGCGACGTTCGTGGTCCCCGGCGCCTTGGCGATCATCGGGTCGCTCATGATGTTGCCGGTGCTCATGTACGCGGCGCGCCCGAGATCCCCGCGCAGCCGATCGATGGCGCTGCGCAGGGTGGCCTCCGCCGCGGAGCCGCGCGCCTCCTCGTTGAAGGTGCGCGTGGCCTCCCGGGACAGCGTCATGATGCCCATGGCCACGATGAGCCCCGCCACCAGCGACACAGTGAGCTCGATGAGCGTGAAGCCCCTCTCGCGGAGTCGCTTCCCGCGGGTCGCCGTCGTGTGATGAGCGGAGCGGCGGCTCATTGAGCGGGGCTCTCCTTGAGCGTCGTGGTCATGTAGATGGTGTGATAGAAGGGTCGCTCCGTGGACGGTGTGTTGGTCTCCGGATCGGCCAGCGCGGCGTCCCCGGTGTCGCAGAAACCGGTGGCCGGCGCCCCGCCGGCGATCCCCCGCGGCCAGAGCACGCGCACGTCGGCGCGGATGAGACCTGGCTCGGTGGGCAGCAGCTGCGGCACCAGCCAGGAGAGACGGACGTTCACGCAGAACTCCGCTCCCGGCCACCCCGTCGCCACCGAGGGCAGCAGCTGGGCCGCCGGCAGATCGCGTCCCAGGATGTCGAAGCCGGGGCTCATGGTCTCCGGCGTCGTGCTTCCCAGGTAGACGTTGGGCAGAAACCACTGCCCGGTCACGTTCCCGTTGAGGAGGAGCGCCTGGCTCATGTTGCTGGTGCCGAGACACGCCGGCCCCGGGCAGGTCCATTGCATCGAGTCGCGCTCCAGGCGCTCGACCCAGGCGCGCGCGATGTTGTTGGCGATGTCCGTCTTCCGCGCGTCGAGATTCCCCTGCACGCTGGCCTTCTGCATGGTCATCACCGCCGCGGCGCCGATGAACATCACGGTCATCGCCATCAGCACCTCGACGGCGGTGTAGCCCCGCGCGCGCCGCGGACCACGGCCGCGGACCGGCCGGAAGGGAAGGGGGAGAGGGCGGGGCGACATCGAGGGAGATTCGGCGCGGGTCAGGTGTGCGAGAAGAGTCGCGCCATCCCGTTGGGGGGCACGAGGACGCTGCGCGTGGTCCCCCCGTTGTCGCGGGTGACGCGCGCTTCGAGAGGACCGACGGTGGGGAGCGCACCGTCGAACATGCCGGCGGTCGGGGCGCCGGCTATGACGACGTAAGTGTGACCGAGCGGCGTATAGCAGATGTACCCGCTGTTGAACTGGACCGCGGCGCTGGCGGACGGGCTCGGGTACTGCCAGAGGCTCGTCTGGATGTTGGCCTGCGTCTCGATCCCGGCGAGGTTCAGGTTCACGCCGTCGATCAGCACCACGCTGGCGTTGGCGCCGGGGTTCTGCGCGGTGGGAAGCGCCGTCCACACCGTCGGCGACTTGCAGGTGGCGAGAGGAGTCCGCGCCGCCCCGCCGCCCACGTTCGGCGCCACCGCCTCGAACATCATGAAGGTGCCTCGGTCGCCGGAGGTACCGCTCATCGAGATGAGCACCGCCCCGCCCCGCGCCACGGCCCGCGTGCGCGCCGAGCGAAAGAGCATCATGATCGTGCCGGCGTCGTTGTAAGCGTGTCGGTCGAAGCCCGCGACCGACATGGCCGGGATGGCGAGCGCGGCGACGACGCCGACGATGATCACCACGACCATGAGCTCGATGAGCGAAAACCCCGCCTCTCCGGCGGAGAAGCTTCGTCGCGAGACCCTCCTGCGGGACGTGTTGGAGACCACCACCCCAGCCTATCAAGCAAGCGTCGTGCCCCTCCCGTTTGCGTACTTTTGTGCCTCGCGACAGGCACTTAGGCTTCTGCACCCCCCTCCCGCGCTGTAACGATTTCAACGCCGTGCAAAACGTGCGGACCCCCCCTCCGCTCGTGGTACACGGGCCTTCGTGCGCCTGAACCGACGGCTCTTGGTCATGGTCGCCTGGGCATGGGCGAGCTCTGGTTGCAAGGACGATGCAAAGAGCGACTCCCCCCCTCCGCCCCCGCTCGCCGCCCCCTCGTCGACGACCGCCAGCGCCAGCGTCTGCGCGGACGGCGGCGGGCAGGACACCGACGCCCTCAGCGCGCCGTTCATTCCGCGCGCGGCCGGCGGCTACTGCATCGATCCGCAGAGTGAACCAAAGACCTACGGCGACAAGGGCAAGCTCACCATGGACGACGTGTGCACGTCGGCCTTCGACGGCGAGTGCGAGGTCTACAAGCGCTTCGGGCTCGATCGCGTGGTGGTCCTCCGTTATGTCGACGGCGGCGGCGCGCCCAACAGCGTGGAGGTGAACCTCTCGCGCTTCAGCACGGCGGACGGGGCTTACGCCATGTTCACGAAGCGCGTCGTGGCCGACGGCGATCCCGCTCGCGCCACCGTGAAGCCGCTGGACGCCGGGGCTGCCGCCGCCAGCAGCAGCAGCAACGCCTACGTGTGGCGCGGGCAATACCTGGCCGAGCTCACCTTCGTCACCGAGGACACCAAGATGACGCCGCAGCAGATGGCCCAGGCCAATGACCAGTCGACCGGCGCCATCGCCCGGGACATCGGCAGCAAGCTCCCGGGCTCGACGGATCTGCTCCCGTCGGCGGCGTCGCTCCCGACGGCGGGACGCATCTCCCTCGGCCTCGCGTACTACCCCAAGGATGCGCTCGGCCTCACCAACGTGGGCCCCCTCGCCGTCGGCTATTTCAAGGACGGCGACAAGCGGTGGCGCGACGTCGCCCTGGTGCGGACCGACGTCGATGCCGCGAAGGAGGTGTTTCGCGCCTTCAAGCTCCGGCCGGGCGCGCTTCCGGTCAAGGGATTGGGCGACGAGGCGGTGCAGGTGATCCTCCAGGAGGCCCCCGACCGGGCCAAGGCCGAGTACCTGGTGGCGCGCAAGGGAACCACCGTGGCGGCGGTGGGGGACGAGGAGCTGGTGCTCGATCCGTCGACCCCCAGCGACAAGCTGGCCCCCCTCAAGCTCACCCGCGACGAGAAGACCCAGAAGCTGGCCGCTTGGCTGAAGTAGCTGCGCGTCGCTCACGGCCCGCGGGCCCGCCACTCCTCGCGCCGGTCTGGCTCGTGTGCGTCGTGGCCCTCGCAGGTTGCGGCCAGGCGGCGAAGCCGGCGGCCACCGCGGTAGCTCCTTCCGCCACGGTCGTGGTGGCTCCCGCCCCGCCCGCGGATGCCGGCCCACCGGCGGTGCCCTTGCCGGCCGGCGTCCCGGACAGCCCCGCCGGCCACCAGCTGGCGTGGGTGCTCGGCGCCATCGCGCAGCCCCCGGGCGAGGCGGACGTGGCCGCGCGCTTCACCCCCGAGTTCGCGGCGAAGGTCTCGGCGGCGAAGATGGTGGCGATCTTCACGCAGGTGGGCGCAGAGATCGCCCCTCTGGCGATCGATGGCGTCGAGCGCGGAGCGAGCGCGGAGAGCCTCGCCGTGGTGGTCCATCCCGGCAAGTCTCAGGCACACGCGGGCGCGTCGAAGATGAGGATCGCGGTTCGCGTGGAGTCAGCCGAGCCCTACCGGATCGCGGGCCTCCTTCTCAGCCCGGTGGTCGAAGCGACGGCGGCCACGTCGTGGGACGAGGTGAAGGCGGGCCTTCGCGCCGTCGCCCCGCAGGTAGGCTTCCTCGCTGCCGAAATCACCGGCGGGAGGTGCGTCTCTCTCGCCGACCTCGACCCCAAGAAGCCGCTGGCGCTGGGGTCGGCGTTCAAGCTCTACGTGCTCGACGCCCTCGCCGCACAGATCGCGGCGGGCAAGCACACCTGGGACGACCCCGTCGTCATCGACGACGCGAAGAAGAGTCTCCCCTCCGGCGACCTGCGCAATGCGCCGGCCGGCACGACGTTCAGCGTTCGCCAGGTCGCGGAGCGCATGATCGCGGTGAGCGACAACACCGCCGCCGACCACCTCCTCGCCTTCGTGGGCCGCAGCGCGGTCGAGGATGCGGTGAAGGCCTCGGGCCACGCCACCCCCTCGCGCATGGTCCCTTTCCTCTCCACGCGCGACGTCTTCGCCCTCAAGCTTCTCGCCTCGCCCGACGAGCTCGCCGCGTACGCGCGGGCCGACGTAGGGCGCAAACGCAAGCTCCTCGAGACCCACGAGGCGCGCGATCTTTCCCGGGTCCCGCTCGAGGACAAGGGGTGGAGTAAGCCCCGGATGATCGATTCCATCGAGTGGTTTGCCTCGCCCGAGGACCTCTGCAAGGTCATGGTCTCCCTGAAGCAGTACGCCGACTCGCCCGCCACTGCGCCCGTCGGGGCCATCCTCTCCTTGAACCCCGGCATCCCGGACGAGAGGCGAATCTACGGGTACGTCGGCTACAAGGGGGGAAGCGAGCCCGGGGTCATGAACCTGACCTGGCTCCTGCGGCGCAAGGGCGACGGCGCCGGACCCGGCCCGTGGGTGTTTCTCACCGTCGGCTGGAACGACCCGAGCGAGGTCATCGACGAGGCGAAAGCCCTCTCGGCGGCGGCGACGGCGCGGAATTTCCTGGGAAGGTAGGTCCGCCCGTCACGTCGGCTTGCGGGCAGCGGCGAGACCCGCGCCCGAGGGGTCGTCCGCCGCCACCCAGTTTCCTCCCAGCGCCTTCCGCTCGAAGCAATCGTCGGGGAGCGATCGCTGGCGACGCGAGAGCCGCGTGGCGTCGATGAAGCGCGAGGTGACCGGATCGTGGTAGCCGCTGGCGTCCGGCAGGTCGGCGTTGGCCGCCCGGTGGTAGCGGACGATGCGGCCCATCAGCACGTCGCGCACCCATTTGCCGACGAGCGACGCCATGCACACGAGGAGGTGCTTGGAATCGGCGTCGCGCACGAAGGCGATGCGGCCGAGCCCGGGCATCACGTATTCGCTGCGGGCGCGTCCCTCGGCGGCGACGGCGTGAAGCCGCCCGGCGAGCGGACCGAAAGCCGGGGCATAGCGATCGAAGCCGCCGACCTTACCGCAGGTGGCGATGACCTCGCGCCCCGCGCGCTCCTGCGCCTCCAGCGCGAGCCGCTCCATGGCGTGAAGATCCAGGTGGAATCGGGTGAGGCCCCGCGCGACCCCCTCGTTGAGGCGGCGCGTGCAGGTCACCACGCAGGAGGCACGCGTCACCTTCACGCCGCCGGCTTCCAGCCGCGCGAGGTCCCGCTCCACCAGCGCAAGGAGGCTGGCGTCGCAGCCGAACGCCTCGCCGCTGACGTCCCAGCACTGCGCCGCGTGATCCACCGGGCAGGGCGCCCGCAGCGCCTCCGCCCCGTCCAGCGACAGCGCGCGGACGATGCCCTCGGGGCTCTCCAGCGCCGGCTCTCCGCCGCGCATCCGGCCGACGATGGCCCGCGCCCAGGCCTCGCCGAGCGCATTGTCGCGGTAGGCCACGAGCTTCTTCGAGTCATCGAGGCGCTGGCGGAGCGCACCCATCGGCCGCCGCTGGGCCCGGGCGTGACCGTCCCCCGACGTGACCGCCACGACCCCCGTGACGACGAGCGGTCCGAGCCTTGGCCCGAGCCCGTTCTCGTCGATTCCCACGTGAACCTGTTCGTCCAAGGCTCCGCCCACATACCCCCCCCGTCTCCCCGGCGACAGCCCCGGCCTCCGGCTCTCCGGCGCATTGACGGCCGCCCTTAGGCTGCTTAATCTGCTGCCCCCTCGAAGGGCGCCTCGAGCCGCTCCTGGTTCATCCACCGCCACCGCATCTTTCGTCCGCTCCCCCTCTTCATCCACGCCGCTCCCACCCCCTTCCTTCCGGTACGCTCCCGCGCCCACCCGCCTCCCGCCCCCCCCAAGTCCCCCCTTCTCCCCAAGCCCCCCAACCGCGATCCCACAGCTCTCTCGAGTGAACCGAAGCGGACGGAGTCCAGCCTGGCTGGACGGAGTCCGCGTAGGTCCACGAGGAGCTCCACGAAGTGGAGCGACGAGTGAACAAGGCCACCCTCAAGAAGTTCAAGACTCTCCTGACCGACAAGCGGGACGAGATCCTCAAGAAGGCCAAGCAGACGCTCGAGCAGGACATGGCGCTCGACACGGACGATCTCCCCGACGAGATGGACCTGGCGTCGAGCGAGTACCTCCAGTCGTTCACGTTCCGCCTGCGCGGCCGGGAAAAGAGCTTCCTCGACAAGATCGAGAAGGCTCTGAAGAAGATCGACGAAGGGACGTTCGGCGTCTGCGAAGAGTGCGGCGAGGAGATCCAGGTCAAGCGGCTCGAGGCCCGCCCCGAGACGACGCTCTGCATCCGCTGCAAGGAAGACCAGGAGCGGATGGAAAAGGATTATTCGTAGCCTCTCGCCGGTTCATCTTCCGAGCGGCGGGCCATCCTCATGCATGACCTCGCCCGCGTGTCGCTGCTGGGCTCCGTCGTCGCGCTGGCGCTGCTCGGATCGGCGGCCTGCTGGAAGGTCGCTCCGGACAGCTCGGACCAGATCTTTCTGGAAGGGTCGTCGGCCGAATCGACGCTCGTGGAGAGCATCCTGGTGACGGCCGACGGCGCCGCCGACGGCAGCGCGGGGGACGGAGACCTCGCCGACGGCGCGGCCGACTCCGAGGGGGCCTCGCCGCTTGTCATCGCGCCGGGCGCGTCGCCTCTTCTCGCGACGGGGGCCGCCTTCGGTTGCCGTATCGACGCGGCCGGCGCCGTCGGGTGCTGGGGCGACGACGGATTCGGGCAGGTGGGGAGCACCCCAAGCACGGTGAGCATCCCCGATGCGCAGCAGGTCATGGGCGTACCCACCGCCGTGGCGCTCGCCCTGGGCGACTCCCACGCCTGCGCGTTGACGACCGGCCACGCCGTCTACTGCTGGGGTCTCAACGACGCCTACCAGCTGGGTCATCCGGCGGCGACGGGCGGCGACCAGATCTGTCTCGGGGCAGCCCCGGGGCAGACCGTTCCATGCTCGTCGAACCCGACGCTCGTGGCCGACCTCCCCGACGCGGTCGCCATCGCCGCCGCCGGCGCCTGGACGTGCATTCTCGCGACGGATGGGACGGTGCGATGCTGGGGCGCAGTGCAGGGGATGGCCAGCGACGCGGGAGTAGGCTGCGGTCTGGGAACCCAGGCGAGCGGGGGCACCTGCTACGCGGCGCCGTACACGGTCGCCGGCCTCGGCGGCGCCACGCTGCTCGCGGTGGGCTTCGACCATGCTTGCGCCATCGTCGCGGCAGGTGCGGAGAGCGACGCCGGAAACCAGGTCTCCTGCTGGGGCAGCAACGCCGAGGGCCAGGTCTCTCCCTCGGCGTGCCCGCAATCCACCTGCACCAGCGCCCTCGCGCGCAGCGATCTACCCACCACGACCAGTCTGGCCACGGGCGACAGGTTCAGCTGCGCGCTGGCCGCGGATGGGACGGTGCGCTGCTTCGGTGACAACACCTTCGACCAGCTCGGGCACGCCTCGGGGACGTCCGGCGATCAGGGAACGGCCGGTCCCGACGGCGGCTTCGGCGTCTACGACCCCGCGGCCACCCAGGCTCTCGCCAGCTCGGTGGTTTCCCTGGTCGGCGGAGGGAACGAAGCGGTCTGCGCACTCCTCGAGAGCGGGGCCGCGGAGTGCTGGGGGGACGTGTCGACGACGGGCAGCGCCACCCCGGTGGGGGTGACCGGGCTGCCGCCGCTCAATGCGCTGGGCGCTTTCGATGCCGCCTACGTCTGCGGGCTGGCGGCCGCCGATGGGTCGCCGTGGTGCTGGACGCTTGGGAGCACCAGCCCTCCGGTGTCCATCGCCACCGCCGTCGACGGCGGCGGCTGACGGCGCGACGGCGCGATCAGAACACGACGACGCCCTGAGGTCGCGTCCCCAGCGGAAGGGAGAGCTTCACGTCCGGCACGGTCTCGGTGAGCTTTCCGTCGGCGCCGATGGAAAGGCCGTGGAGGACGTTCCCCTGCGGCATGGTGGGATCGGTGGTGGAGCGCTGGCTCAGCACGTAGAGGAACGTGCCGTCGGGCGATATGCCCTCTTCGAAGCCTTCGCTGAGCGTGGCCGGGCTGGCGTCGCTCAGCGGGCTCCCGGGATCGTCGAGCTGGAGGTTCTGGATCTCCACCGGTGCGAGCGGGTTGCTGGCCTCCAGCACCGAGACCGAGTCGTTGGCGGTGTCGACCACGTAGAGGAAGTTGCCGTCCGGGCTCACGCGCACCCAGCACGGGGCGGGCCCGGAGAGGCCTGCCGCGGTCACGTAGGTGAGCGCGCCGGTCGTGCCGTCGTAGGTGTAGACCCCCACCTGACTGCGCTGCGTGAAGTCGACGTAGAGCACCTTCTGCGTCGGGTGAAGGGCCAGGCCCAGCGCGACGGGGGTCCCGGGAGGGGATCCGCCGTCGACTTCGGGGATGGCCATGGGGGTGCCGGGAGCCGCCGTCAGCTTGCCGTCGGCGCCGATGGCGAAGGCGCGGAGCGGCGGCTGCGGAGGAACCGACTTGAGCGGCGCCAGGAAGTCGGCGCCGAAGAGCAGCTTGCCGTCGGCGGAGACCAGCGCGACCGACGGCGACACGCCCGCGCTCACCGTCGAACCAGGGATGGCGGTCAGCGCCCCGTCGGAGGCGACCGTGAACGCGGTGTAGCCGGGCGTCCCCGCCGCGGCGTCCTGGGCGGGATCCTCGTCTTGATTCACTACGTAGAGGAAGCTCCCGGAGACGCCCACGCTGACCGGAGAGATGCCCCCGGAAGGGAAGGGCGAGCCGGCCACAGCGGCGAGGGTGCCATCCGCGTGGATGTCCAGGACGGCGATGGTGTTGCTGCCGGCGTTGACGGCGAAGAGGCGGGTGTGGTCCGGGGTGGCGACCAACTCCTGGTCCGAGTCGTCGGGGCCAAGGCCCTGGGTGGGGTTGCCCACGCCCGTGCCGCCGATGGGGAAGGGACTCCCGGGAAGGGGCGTGAGCGAGCCGTCGGCAGCGCGCGCGTAGCCGAGAACGGCGTTCTGCCCCGGCGTGATGTCGTTGGTCTCGACGTAGACCACGTGGGTGGCGACGCCGGCTTCGGTGGCCGAGTCGGCGGCGTCGACGGCCGCGGAGTCCACGGTCGAGGAGTCGACGGTCGCGGAGTCGACGGCCGCGGAGTCGAGCGTGCCCGTGTCCGGTGGCGGCGATCCGCTGTCGACGGCCGACGTGTCGGGTAGGGAACTCGCGTCGGTGCCGCCGTCGGTCGACGACGTGCCGCCGGAGCTGCTGCTGCATGCCTGAAATGCGAAACCGACGAGACCGGCCGCTGCGGCCATCGAAACCGAGGCGTGGATGCGAAGCATGGAGATTTCCCTTTCTCGCGCCCCGGCGAGCGGGGCGCAAAGCCGTCGAGCCACTCCGGTACGAGAGCTCGAGCGTCGCGTTACGCGCGGGGCGTCGATTGTTGGCGCGGGCCGGTCAGGCGCGGGTGATGCGCCGGCCCAGCAGCGCGCCGGCGGCACCCCCCACCATCATCATGGTGCCGTGGCCGACCACGATATGAAGGGCGCCGTCGTGCCAGCAAGCCAGGCTCATGGTCGCGGCGGCGAGCGCCCCGCAGGCGACGCCCAGGGCCGCCGTGCGCCAGGTCGACGCCGCCACGAAGGCGTGGCGGAACACCCCCGCGCCGAGGGCCAGCGGGACCGCGGTGAGCACCGAGGTGACTCCCATGCACCGCACCGCGAGATCCCAGAAGTGACCCGCGTCGGCGTCGGGGGGGCGGGTGGCCAGCGTCGCCACCACGAAAAGCGCCGGTGGGAACGTGCACAGCGCCGCCAGCCACGAAGTCGGCACACCGAGACCGCGCCTCCCTTTGCTGGAGACCGCGCGAAACGCCAGGGCGGCCGCGGCCAGCGGGATGAGCAACCCGAGCGCGACACTCCACGCGGGAAGCGACCCGAGATCGCGTCGCCGCTCCACCAGCACCACCCAGCCCACCTCGAAAGAGACCGCCGCGATCGCCGCGAGGACACGCCTCCGCGTCCTCTCCGCGCGCGTCGGCGAGGGGGCACGCGGCGGCAGCTCCCTCGATGGCGGCAGGGCCGACGGGGCGAAGGGATCGGGGATCTGCCGTAGACCTTGCAGGTCGAGATCGTCGCTCATCGCGGATCTCCCGGCTTGGGATCGGCCTGGCCCAGCGCCGCGCGCAGCGCCTCGTAGGCGCGGAAGGCGCGGATCTTCACCGCTCCCTCGCTGGCCCCGAGGACCTCGGCGGCCTCGTGGACGCTCAGGCCCTCGAAGCGAACGAGGATGAACGCCTCGCGCTGGAGGACGGGCAGTCGCGCCAGGGTGTCGCGCACGATGGCGAGCATCTCGCTTCCCATCAGGGCCTCGTCGCCTTGCGTGTCCCGCGGAGCCTCGCGCTCGGGAGGCGCTCCCGCCAGGCCTGCGTGCGCATCGCCCGCAGCACGCCGGACGTGAGGGTGGCGCGCGTGGTCGAGGAAGACGTTGCGCGCGATGGCGAAGATCCACGGGAGCGCGGCGGCGCCCGCCTCGAAGCTGCCGCGCGCGCGGTGGACGCGAAGGAAGGCCTCCTGCGCGAGATCGTCGGCGAGCGCCGCGTCGCCGCTCAGCCGCAGCAGGAACCCGCGCAAGCGTGGGGCGCCTCGCCGGTAGAGCTCCTGGAAGGCCGCGTCCTCGCCGCGCGCGTAGCGATCCATGGCGGCATCGAGCTGCTCGGTTCCCTCGACGGACGCGAGGGTGTGGGCCGCGGGTCGAGGCTTTGCCTTCAAGGTCGAGGTGGCCATGGGAGACGCCGGTGCCGGGCGACCGACACTCTCCCTGACGCCTACCCACATCGTCAACTCGGCGGCTCGTACGGGGGGCGGGGCACGCCCGGACTACGTGAAAGAAGAGGCGTGGTTACGGCCAGGGCTGGTCCAGGCGGCCCGCGCCCGCCTGGCGCCGTCGTCGTCGAGCCCTTACCTTGGACGCCATGATGCTCCCTCGTTGGATCGCTCCCGCTCTGGCGGCAGGTGTTCTCGCGATCGCCGTCGACGCAAATGCTGGCACTCTCACCATGCGCGACGACGCCCAGGTCTTTTCGCCCGGTGACGCCGACCGTCTTCGCGCCGTGGTGGCTCAGGCTCCCTTCGACGCGCGCCTGGTGACGACCACGGCCTACGCCGATCAGGCGGGGCTCTCGCTCTTCGTCCGGCAGCTGGTGTCCGAGCCGGACATGGTGGTGGTGGGCATCGATCCCACGCACCGCCACGTGCAGGTGCACTTCGGGACGGGGAGCCGCATCCCCGAGGCAGCGTGGCCGGTCATCGAGCGCGCCGGCAACGACGCGTTCAAGCGCGGAGCCTGGGAGGAGGGCGGTGCGGACATCTTTCGCGCCGCCTCGGGCGCGGTCCCCCGATCGGGCGGAGCCGCGGCGCCGGCGGGAGGAAGCGGCGTTCTCGGGGCACTTCCGGTGATCCTGCTCATCGGCGGCGTCATCGTCGTCGCCGCGCTCTTCTTCGCGCGCCGTCGCTCGCAGCCGTACGGAGGCGGCTACGGCGGCGGAGGGCCTTTCCCGGGGGCCGGCCCCGGCCCGTATTACGGACCCGGCGGTGCGCCGGGAGGTGGAATGGGGCCGCTCGGTGGCGGCATCCTCGGCGCCGGGCTGGGAGGGCTGGCGGGCTACGAGCTCGGCAAGATGGAGGGCGAGCGCGAGCGCGTGCCCGGCGGCGGCTTCGGCAATTCGCCGGGAGGAAACGGCGGCTCGTTCGACGAGGGCGGAGGCGGGTCGAGCTGGGGCGACTCGGGGGGCGGAGGAAGCGACTTCGGTGGCGGCGGCGATGCGGGTGGCGGCGGCGGCGGCGACTCCGGGGGTGGCGGCGACTCGTTCTGAGTTTATCCTCGTCCCACTTTCCTGGTCGAGGCCGTGCTTCGCGCGAGCACCTCTGCCAGGTACCCCGCCGTATGCGAGCGCGCGACCAGCACCACCTGCTCAGGGGTGCCGGCCGCGACGAGCTCCCCGCCGCCTTCGCCGCCCTCCGGCCCCAGATCGATGACCCAGTCCGCGCAGGCGACGACATCGAGGTTGTGCTCGATGACGACGATGGTGTTCCCCTGGTCCCGGAGGTCGGTCAGCGCGGTCAGCAGGATCTCGATGTCCGCGAAGTGCAGCCCGGTGGTTGGCTCGTCGAGCACGTAGAGGGTCCGCCCGGTCGCCTTGCGCGAGAGCTCCCTCGCCAGCTTCACGCGCTGGGCCTCACCGCCGGAGAGGGTCGTCGCCGGCTGCCCCAGGGTGAGATACCCGAGCCCTACCTTGCGCAACGCCTCCAGCTTGTCGGCGATGCGCGGGACTGCACCGAAGAGCTCCGACGCCTGCTCCACGGTGACGTCGAGCGCGTCGGCGATAGAGAGGCCGCGGTACTTTACCTCCAGCGTCTCGCGATTGTAGCGCCGTCCGCTGCAGGTATCGCAGGTGACGAAGACGTCGGGCAGAAAGTGCATCTCGATGCGCAGGACCCCGTCGCCCTGGCATGCTTCGCAGCGGCCGCCCTTGACGTTGAACGAGAAGCGACCGGCCTTGTAGCCACGTGCGCGCGCATCGGGGAGCCCGGCGTAGAGGTCGCGCAGGAGAGCGAAGATGCCGGTGTAGGTCGCCGGGTTGGACCGAGGGGTTCGGCCGATGGGGGCCTGGTCGATGGAGACCACCTTGTCGACGTGCTCCAGCCCCTCCACGCGATCGCAATCGCCGACCGGCGCGGTGGCGTTGTAGAGCTTGGCGCGCGCCGCAGGGAGGAGCGTGTCGACGATGAGGCTGGACTTGCCGCTGCCGCTCACGCCGGTGACGCACGTGAAGAGGCCGAGCGGGATCTCGGCGGTGACCCCTTGCAGGTTGTGCGCGCGCGCGCCGACCACGCGCACGGCCTGCTTGCCGCGCGCCTTGCGCTTGAGCGGGATGGGGAGCTGGCGCTTGCCGCTCAGCCATGGGCCGGTGATGGACTTGGGGTTGTCCATCAGCTCGCTGGGCGTCCCCTGTGCGACGATGTGCCCGCCATGCACGCCGGCTCCCGGCCCCATGTCCACCACGTGGTCGGCGCAGAGGATGGCCTCGCGATCGTGCTCGACCACCAGGACGGTGTTGCCGAGATCGCGAAGGCGCACCTGCGCCTCGATGAGGCGGGCGTTGTCGCGCGCGTGCAGCCCCACGCTCGGCTCGTCGAGCACGTAGAGGACACCGACCAGGGCGGCGCCGATCTGCGTGGCCAGGCGGATGCGCTGCCCTTCGCCGGAGGAGAGGGTCTGCGCGCTGCGATCGAGGGTCAGATAGTCGAGCCCCACGTCGATGAGAAAGCCCAGCCGCGCCGCCACCGCCTTGAGCAGCGGCTCGGCGATGGCGCTCTCCCGGGGGCCGAAGGTCTGACCCGACGCATCCCCGCCGAGCCCCTCGACGAACTTGCGCACGTGGCGGAGCGGCATGGCCCCCACCTGCGCGATGTCACTTTCCCCGAGCTTTACCGCCAGGGCCTCGGGTCGCAAGCGCTTTCCTTTGCAGGCGTCGCAGGTGCGCGTCACGAGAAAGCGCCCCAGCTCGTCGTCGGCGATGCCGCCCTCGCTCGCCTCGGGATCCTCGGCGTCCGGGTCCTCGCCGCGCGTGTCGGCCAGCGACGCGAGCCGCTGCTCGAGGCGCGGCACGATCCCCGCGTAGCCCTTCTTGCGCCCCTTGCCGGAGACCCCCGCCAGGATGCCCTTCTTGTGCTCCTCGGGAAGCTTGGCCCAGGCTACGTCGGGGTTCACGCCGAGCATCTCCACGGCGCGCACGGCCTCCGTCGCCAGGGCCACGCTGCCCCGCCGCCCCCACGCCAGCACCACGCCCTCGCGCAGCGTGTGCCGCGCATCGCCGACGCAGCGATCGGGGTCCACCACGTCCCGCGCCCCGAGACCATCGCACGCCGGGCACGCGCCGTGGGGGCCGTTGAACGAGAACATGCGCGGCTCGATGGGCGGCAGCGAGATCCCGCAGTCGATGCAGGCGAACCGCTCGCTCATCCAGAACGGCTCGGCGTCCCCGGCTTGCACGAGGAGTCGTCCCTCGCCCAGCTTGAGCGCCAGCTCCACGCTGTCGGTCAGCCGCCCTTTGAGGCCTTCCTTGAGCACCAGGCGGTCGACCACCACGTCGAGGTCGTGGGTCTTCGAGCGGTCGAGCTCGATCTCGTCGCCCAGGTCGACCACCGAGCCGTCGATGCGCGCGCGCACGAAGCCCTCGCGCCGGAGGCGCTCGAGCTCGAGCTTGAGCTCACCCTTCCGGGCGCGGGCGATGGGCGCGAGAATGGAGAGGCGGTTCCCCTCCGGCAGGGCGAGCACGTGGTCGACGATCTGCTGGACGGTCTGCGCTTCGATGCGCTTGCCGCAGCTCGGGCAGTGGGGGACGCCGACGCGCGCGTAAAGCAAGCGCAGGTAGTCGGCGATCTCCGTCACCGTCCCCACCGTCGAGCGCGGCGACTTGGAGAGCGGTCGCTGCTCGATGGCGATGGCCGGGCTCAGTCCTTCGATGCGCTCGACGTCGGGCTTGGCGAGCTGTTCGAGGAACTGCCGGGCGTAGGCGCTGAGCGACTCGACGTAGCGCCGCTGCCCCTCGGCGTAGATGGTATCGAAGGCGAGCGACGACTTCCCCGAGCCGCTCGGCCCGGTGAAGACCACGATCTTCCCGCGCGGAAGGCTGACGCTGACGTTCTTGAGGTTGTGCTGCCGCGCGCCGACGACGACGAGCCTATCCACGGGGGTCCAAGCTTTCCTCGTTAGCACGGGTCCGCCGGCGCCACCTACCCACCGAGCTCCGCGACAAGTCAGCTGTCCCCTCCCGGCCGCCGCCGCTGTCTCGAGCTCTCTCCCTCGAGCGCCGACGCGAGGTCGCGCCACAGGTCGTCCACCCCTTCGATCCCGACGCTCAACCGGAGCAGCCCGTCGGAGATGTTCGCGGCGGCCCGATCGGCAGGAGGCATGGTGGAGTGCGTCGTCGACGCCGGGTGAACGAGCAGGCTTCGCACGTCGCCGAGGCTCACGGCGTGGGTGATGGTGCGGACCCCCTCGAGCACGCGACGCCCGGCGTCGAGCGTGGATTCTCCGCCCCGCCCCGGCCGCAGCTCGAAGGAGAGGAGCGCCCCGTAGGCATGCATCTGGCGCGTCGCCAGGGAGTGCCCCGGATGGGCGCGGAGCGACGGATGGTGCACGACGGCCACGGAGGGATGGGCGGAGAGCCTCGCGGCGAGGGTCGCGGCCGAGGCGCACTGCTGGCGCTGCCGCAGGGCGAAGGTGCGGAGGCCCCGGGAGACCAGGAAGGCGGTGAAGGGCGAGAGGACGCCGCCGAATCCCTTCACCACCAGATCGCGGACGCGCGCGACACGCTCCCGATCGCCGCAGACGCACCCGCCGATGGCGTCGCCGTGGCCGCCGAGGCCCTTGGTCATGGAGTGCACGACCAGGTCCACGCCGAGGGCCCGCGGCGTCTGCGCGAAGGGCGTGGCGAAGGTGTTGTCGGCCACCGTCGAGAGCCCGCGCGCTTGCGCCAGCGCGACCACCGCGCCGATGTCGGCCACGGCGAGGTTTGGGTTGGCGGGGGTCTCGATGTAGAGCACGCGCGTGCTGGGACGCAGCGCGGCCTCGTAGGCCCCGGGTATCGTGGCGTCGACGAAGGTCGTCTCGATGCCGAAGCGAGGGAGGCGCTCGCGCAAGAGGCGCGCGCTCTCCGCGTACATGGAGCGCGGGGCGACGATGTGGTCGCCCTGTCCGCACAGCGCCAGCAGCGTGCCGCTCACCGCGGCCATCCCGCTCGACGTGGCGCAAGCGTCCTGTGCGCCCTCCAGGGCGGCGAGCTTCTCCTCCAGCGCCTCGACCGTGGGGTTCGCCCAGCGTCCGTAGATGTACGCGTCGTTCTTTCCCTGGAAGGCGTCCGCGGCCTCCCGAGCACCGGTGAAGCCGAAGGCGCTGGAGAGGACGATGGGGACGTCGAGCGCCTGGGTCGTGGCATCGGGGTGGTCGCCGGCGTGCACGCACAAGGTGGCGAGGGCAGCAGCACGCCCGTCGAGCTGCGTTTCGTAGGAGAGGGTGTCGTCGATCACCGGACGCCCAGGTTAGCAGGGAGCAGCCGGCGGTCGCTATGGCACGAACTTGGAGAGGAGCCGGATGTACTTGGCCTGATAGCCATCGTCCGGTTCGGTCACCTCCCACGAGTCGAGCGGCCAATCGTCGTTGAAATCGCGATAGGACTTCTGATCCGGCTGTCCCCCGGGCGGCGACAGGACCGCCGCGCCGCACGAGTGACCGCTGCAGCCCGCAGGGCAGCAGGGGTCCCACTTGTAGCCGGGGTTAGGCCCGCCGGTCAGGTACCCGGGCGGGGGTCCATACTTGGACGCGCCCACCGCGGCCCAGGGCGAATCGTGGCCGAACCAGGAGTGGAAGAGGCGCGTCACCGACCTGGCGGCTCCGTGACCGCCCATGTTGGAGAGGTAGACCAGCTGGAGTGGGTTCACGCCATGCAGGTAGTGGAGGTAGCGCTCGGCGCCGCGAGGCGCGTCGGTGCTGGCGGCGTCGATGCCGTAGCTCACCACGTCGTAGAGCAGGTTACCCTGGTCGGCCTTCACCTGGTTGGAGCCCCAGACGTAGGACGTGAGGTACGCGCCGTAGGGATCGGGGTTGGTCTTCAGCGCCCCGAGGTTGTCGGCGCTCTGCGCGGCGATCGTGAATGCGGCCTTGATCTGCTGCGCCGCCGCCGCGCTGGCGCGGGGAGCGAGCGTATAGGTGAGGAGGATCTCGTTCTCGGCGCTGTGGTAGCTGTCGGCGTAGCTCTTCTGGAGGAGATTGGTGGCCTGGTATTTGGCGTCGAAGTCGGCGCGATAGGCCACGTCGCCGGTCACCTCGAAGAGGTAGAGCGCCGCCTCGAGCTTCTTGAAGGCCAGGCCGGAGGGGCCGACCTCCTGCTCGCCGGCGCCCACGCCGTTGCGCGAATTGTAGAAGAAGAGCGCAGCGCCTCCGTCATGGCCGACGGCCCAGGCATAGGCTTGCCTGGCGCGGTTCGCGAGGTCGGCGGAAAACCCGGGATAGGCGGCGCCCGCTCGAGTTCCCTGGTCCGCCCGCGCAAAGACCAGGGAAGCGTAGGCGAAGGCCGCCGCGGTGCTGTACGTCGCCGCCGTGGTGGCCGGACCGTAGGTGCAGGGGGCGGTAACCTGGGAGGGGGTCCTGGGTCCGAAGATCGACGACGTCTCCGAGGGCTCGCCGACGATGCTCAGCACCGAGCCGTCGGGCTGCTGCATGCGCACCAGCCAGTCGATCTCCCATTTCACCTCGTCGAGGAGGTCCGGCACGCCGTTGCCGGACTCGGGGATGCCGTAGTCATCGAAGAACGCGGCCGGCTTGTCGTCGTAGGCGCGGAGGAGCTCGATGACGTCCTCGGCGCCCCAGCTGGTGTACTTGTTGAAGTCGCCGGCATCCCACCAACCGCCGTGGAGATCCCGGTTCGGATCCTTACCGGGGTCGCTGTAGAGGTAACAGGACCCCAGGTGCGCGGCGCCGTCGACCCAGTCCGCGCCGGCAAACTGGCTGGTCTTGGCGAAGCCGTCGCGCTGATAGAAGAGCATGCGCACCGCCTGCTTCAGCACGTCCCGGTACACCGTGTCCGAGACGGTGAACACGTCGGAGCGGACGCCGCGCGCCTCGTCCAGGACGAAGTAATCGCCGGCGACGTTCACACGGGAGAAGTCGAACCACCACGCCTGGTCGCCGGAAGACGGATCGGTGGCGCCCCCGTGCCACGCGGCCGGGGCGGCCTCGAGCCGCTTTTCGCCGGAGCGGGCGTCGACCAGGGCGTACATGGGGCCGGGGGTGAAGGCCATGGCCGCGTCGAAACCCTGCCGTGGGTTGCGGATGACGGCGATCTTCTCGTCGCCCGGACGGTACCCGAACTGATCGACGACGATGTTCGGGCTGAAGGGCTGGGGTGCGGCGGCGTCCACCGCGCTACTGATGCCGGCCGCGCTCTCCGCCGGAAGGCCGTTGTCGGGGGGGCTGCCCTGGGAGCGGTGGCACGCGACCACGGCGAGCGAGACGCTCAGCGTGACGACGGCGAGCCTCGCGCGGCGCAAGGGATCACCAGATCCGAGGAACGGTGGAGAGGATCTGCGCCGCCCACAGCGAACCCTCGGCCGTGAAGTGTTCTCGATCGAAGATGATGGGCAGCCCGCCGGAGTCCTGAGTGACGCACGACCCCTTGGGGCAGAGAAGAACCATCATCGAGACGTACTCGACGCCGTGCGACCGGGCGAGCTCCGACATCTCGCTGTCCAGAGCCCGGAGCGAAGCATCGAGGTGTCGATCGGGAAGGGCGGGATCCGACTGGCGGAGCGCGCTCACCAGCAGCCGCGGCACCGGCGAGTCGAAGAAGGCCGTCGGCCCGAACAAGGTGACGCGAATGTTCTTTTCCTTCATCCAGTCGAGAGTCGCGGAGACGTTATCCAGCAACCCGGGCTTCCAGCGCGCGACGAGCAGAACCTCGTCCACGCGCTGGTTCACCAGGAAGTGGGTCATGACGTCGTCCATGACCGCCGTGCACTTGGACGATTCGCTGATGCTGTGCCGGATGGTGGGGAAGCAGTCTGCCGCGGTGGCCTGCAGGAAATGGATGTCCTTGAACGTGGCGCTCAGCCCGGGCCACAGCTCGGCTGCATGGCTGTCCCCCAGTAGGAGATAGTTCTTCTGGGTGCTGGAGACGGCCAGACATTCCGGGCCAAAGTGCCCGTCGCCCATCTTTCCGGTGAGAAAGCAGTTACCGGCGTGCAGGTCAGCCGCCCCGTCGTAATCGAGGTAGGAAGCGATCCTCAGCTCGCGCGCGGAGTATCGACCCGGGAATCCGTCGCCCGCCCAGGCGACGCCGCCGAGGGCCACGAGGAAAGACGTTCCCGCGAGCGCCATCCACATGAGACGCCGGTTCGAGGGACGCCTCTTGCCGGTCCGGAAGGGCTGCTCGACGAACTTCCAGGAGAGGGCCGCCGCGACCAGCGACGCGGCGATCATCACCAGCTTGGTGGTGCGCTCGCTCGAACCGCTGAGCAGGAACGTGTAATTCTGCTGGAACACCGTGATCGGCCAGTGCCACAGATACAGCGAGTAGGAGACGAGGCCGACCAACACGATGGGCCTGAGCGACAGAAGCCGCCCGACCCACGTCTCCCCGTCGCGACCGGCCAGGATGATGAGCACCGCGCCGAGGCATGGAGGGATCGCCAGAAGGCCGGGGAACGGCAGATCGGAGTGGATCGCGAACACCGAGCCGAAAATGAGCGCCAGGCCGAGAAGCGCGAGGACGTTCCGGACGGCTGGCCCCAGCGTCGCCGGCACGACGCCGAGCGCCAGCAGGCCCCCCGCGGCGAGCTCCCAAACCCGTGTGAACGGCAGATAAAAGGTGAAGTTCGGAAACTCGAAGGCGCCGACGATGCTGAGCGCCAGCGAGCCGACGGCGATGAGAACGGTGATGAGGAGCAAGCGACGGCCGAGGTAGCGCTGTCCGACGAAGAGAAAAAGCGGCCAGAAGATGTAGAACTGCTCCTCCACGGCGAGCGACCAGGTGTGGAGAAGGGGCTTGGACAGGGCCGGACCGTCGAAGTAGCCGGCGCTCTGCCAGAAGAAGATGTTCGACGCGGACAGGCAGGCAGCGATGAGGCTCTTCGCGAGAGCGACCATCTCGCCGGGCAGGCAATAGACCATCCCGAGCACATAGGTGACGAGCAAGACCGGCAGGAGAGCCGGCAGGATGCGACGGATGCGCCGCTCGTAGAACGATGCAATCGAGAACTTGTTGGACTGGATGTCGGCGACGAGCAGTTGTGTGATGAGAAAGCCGGAGATGACGAAGAACACGTCGACGCCCACGAAGCCGCCGCGCACCATGTGCAGGCCGACGTGGAACGCCATGACCGGCAGAACCGCGACCGCTCGCAAGCCGTCGATGTCGCGGCGATAGCGGTGTCTCTGGCCCGTGGCGGGCGAACCCGCTTCGCCCCTCGGTTCGGGCGGCAGCGCGTCGGCCTGGAATCTATCGAGCAACATGGCACGAGTCCGCCGACGCAGCGAGGATCTGCTGGCCCGCGGCCACCCGCGCTTACGTACCAGATGGACGGCCCGTCGTGCCAACGAAATGCCCCCGGGAAAGGACGCCCATCCGGGCGCCAGCGGGCGGCCAAGAATCCCATCGTGGCGGGACTGCGTGATACGCTCCGGCGGGCCGATGCTGAAGGTCGAGTGCGAGTCGTGCAAGGCGCCATACCAGATCGACGAGCGGCGTGTGCCGCCCAGCGGTCTGAAGATGCGATGCCCCAAGTGCGGCCATTCGTTCCTGGTGACGAACCCGAATGCGATCCCGGGAGCGCCCCCGCCGGCGGGATCTCCGGCGTCGCCGAAAGTCCCCGTCCCCGTCTCGGCCAAGCGCACCATGATGGGCCTCGCGCCTCCCCCGACCCCGGCCGTTGCGCCCCGGCCTCCGCCTGCTCCTCCGGTCGCTGCGCCGCCTCCGGTGCCCGCGCCGCTTCCGCCCATGCGCGCGGCGCTCCCCTCGGATTTTCCCGCGGCGCTAGGTTCGCTCGACGAGTCGGATCTTCCGGTCGTCTCGGCGGGTCTGCCTTCGGTCGCCGCCAGTCTCCCGGCGGCGCGCGCCTCGGCCCCGGGAGGGCGGCCGGCGGTCGTGAAGGGACCTCCTTCTCCTCCGACGTCACCGATGTCGAGCGGATACGGCGACGGACATCTCGACCTCCCCGTCGTCGCCGCCGATCTACCGGCTTCCAAGGTCGCGTCGAAGCCCGCGCCCTCGACGGCGACGTCCGGTCACGGCCCCTTCGACCTCGATCTTCCCGCGCGCCTGTCGGACCTTCCGGCGCGCCTGTCCGATCTTCCGGCACGCCTCTCGGATCTTCCGACTCGCGCGCGTCCCTCCGATCTACCTGCACTCAAGCACGGGAGTGACGTGGTCGGCCTGCCGGTGATCTCGGCCGACTTGCCCGTGCCCGCCGCGTCGCTCCCGTCGGTGGCCGCCGCGCTGCCCGTGCCCGCCGCGTCGCTCCCCTCGGTGGCCGCAGGCTTGCCGGTGGCCGCCGCGGTTCTTCCGGTACTCGCACGCGGCTTCGGGGAGATCGACTTGCCCCACGTGGCCGAGGTCATGCCCGCGGTGATGCCCACCGAGCATCACCTGCCGGCCCGCAATTCGGGGGCGCCTTCCGGGTCCTTCGGGGAGATCGAGCTTCCACGGGCGCGAGGCAGGACGTCCTCGGCTCCGCCTGCACGCGCTGCCGTCACCAACTCCGCCGACTTCGGAGATCTCGACTTCGGCGACAAGCCTCGCCCGGCCCGACCGACCCCGGCCCCGGCCCCGGTGGCGCGCATGGAGGCCCCTGCGGAGGGCGGCGTGGTGACCTTCGGAGAGGTCGACTTCGGCGGGGGCGACGGAGGACATGCGTCGCGCGGTCCCATCGGCGTCAGCACGGACGACACCCGCGTGAGCCAGCCTCCCTCCGGGGGGTCCGGCATGCGCGCTGCGGCCACGGCGCCGGTCTCGGCGCCGCTGCGCCAACCGACGGCGCCGGGCGAGAAGCCGGTGCTGGAGAGGCCGGTGCTGGAGCGCCCCAAGCGCACCTACGGCAAGCCCGTCGCCGGAGCCCTCGTCATCGTGGCACTCCTCGGCGGTGCGACGCTGCAGGTCACCAGCTACGGAGCCTTTGGCTATCTGGTCATCGGCGACCTCCTTCGCTCCGGGGCGTATCGGCGCGCGACCTCGAGCGCCATGGCCGCCACCGAGACCGCGCTGGCCGCGGATACTTACGAAGCCGCCAAGGGCGCCGTCGACGCCGCGTTCACCGCGCACATCCGGACGCCGCGCGCTCGATCGCTCACCGCGTACGCCGCGCTGGTGGACGCGGCCACCTCGGCCCGGTTCGGCAGCGACCCGGCCCGCGCCTCGCACGTGAGGCAGCTCATGGCCGAGCTAGCGCCCGGCGACGCGCCGAAATACCTGGACGTCGCGGTCGCGGCGCAAGCTGCCGCGGACGGGGATCTCGACAATGCGCGGCAAGGCCTGGTCGCGGCGAGCGCCCGTTACGCCGCCGATCCCGTCCAGCTCGACGTGACCTTGCTTCGCGGGGGCGTCGAGCTCGCGGCTCGGAACGCGAGCGCTGCTCTCGTCTCGTTCAAGCACGCCACCGAACTGTCGGGAAGCGACGCCCGCGCGCATTTCGGCGCGGCACGGGCCTACGATCTCCTGGGCGACCCCAGCAACGTGCGCAAGGAGCTCGAGTCGACGCTGGCCCTCTCGCCGCGTCACCCCGGGGCCCTCACGCTGCGCGCGCGCATGAAGGGCTCGCCCATCGACGAAAAGCAGGCGCTGAGCGACCTCGCCGAAGTGCTGGACGGGCCGGCGAGCGCGAGGGCATCGCCGGACGAGCGATCGCGGGCGTACGCGGCCAGGGCGTGGATCCACCTGGAGCGCGGCGCGGTCAGCGACGCTCGCGACGCCTTCGCCGAGGCCGTGACCCTTAATCCGCGCAACGTCGAGGCCCTGAACGGCCAGGGCCGGCTCTTGCTGAACGAGGGCCGCTTCACCGAGGCGCTGACGCGCTTCGACACTGCGCTGCAGTACGACCCGGCCTCGCCGGAGACCATCGCCAACGACGCCGAAGCCAAGATCGCGCTGGAGCGACTGGCGGAGGCCAAGCTGCAGCTGCTCGACGCCAAGCAGAGGTTTCCCAAGAGCATCGCCATCCTCCTTTTGCTGGCCAGGGCCGAGCAGCACCTCGGCAACAACGACGTGGCCGAGGCCGATCTGCGCTCGGCAGTGTCGTTCGTGGAACCGGCCCAGCCCAATGCCGTGCTCCCCTACGTCGCGCTGGCGGAGCTCCAGGCGTCGAGGGGAGCCCTCACCGACGCGTCGACCACGCTCGAGGAGGCCCGCAAGGCGCTGCCCGCCTCGGCGACGCTGGACCGTGCGTTCGGCGAGGTGAGCGAACTGCAGGGCGAGTACGACGCTGCCATCGCTGACTACCAGTCCGCCCTGGTCAAAGATCCCACAGACGTGGCGACGCACTTTCGGCTGGCGGTGGCGCTGAGGCGCACCCGCAAGTTCGACGCCGCGGGCGCAGAGATGGATCGGGTGGCCGCCGTGGACAAGGACTACCCCGGCTTGTCCCTCGAGCGGGGGGTCCTCTTCGAGGAGTCGGGGGACGTCGAGAAGGCCATCGAGCAGTTCAAGAGCGCGCTCGCCAAGGCCCCGGACGATCCCGACTTGCAGCTTCGCGTGGGGAGCGCGTACGTGGCCATCGACAGGCCCGACGACGCGCTGCCGATGCTGCGCAAGGTGCTGCAAAAGCGCCCGACCAGCGCCGAGGCGCACCACTACATCGGTCGCGCGCTGATGCTGAAGAGCCGCGGCGATCAGGTGGAAGCGCTGCGGTATCTGAAGAGGGCGGTCGACCTCGACCCCAACCGCGCGGAGTTTCATGTGTACCTCGCCTGGGCGGCGAACGATTCGCAGCCCGCCCAGCTCGAGCTGGCGCGCGACGAGATCGACAAGGCTCTGGCGCTGGACAAGCAGAACGCCGAGGCGTACTGGCAAAAAGGCGTCCTCGAGCACATGGAGGGAGCCATCGACGACGCCATCCACGACGAGAGGCGCGCGCTGGCGCTCCGGCCCTCACGGTACGAGTCGCACGCGACGCTGGCCGAGTGCCTGGAAGACAAGAACGACGACGCCGCCGCCGCGGCGGAGTGGGTCAAGGCCATCGCCGGCGACGGGGAAGCGCTCCAGGCGGACGGCACGGTACCGCACCCGTTCTGGCGGTTCCGGTACGGCAAGCTCCTCGCCGAGCATGGCAAGGGCGGCGCGGCGCTCCCGATGCTCCTGGCCGCGTCCTCCGCCGCGGAGAAGATGGACCAGCGGCCTGGCTGGCTCGGGCCGCTGGAATTTCTGACGGCCGAGGTGCTTCGCAAGAGCGGTGGCCACAAGGCCGACGCCATCGAGCACTATCGCCTCTTCCTCGAGGTCGCGCCGGTCAACTCCCCGGATCGCGCCGACGCCCACACCGCGCTGGCGCAGCTCACCGGCGTCCACTGAGCTCGTCGAGCGCGCCCGCCATGCGCTCGAAGGCCTCGACGTCGAGCGTCTCGCCGCGCGCGGCGAGCGAGACGCCAGCGCGGGACGCGGCGGCCTCCAGAACCGCCGAATCCGGCCCCAGACGCGACCAGGCGTTGCGCAGCGTCTTGCGCCTGGCCTGAAAGGCGCTGCGCACCAGCGCACGGAACGGCCCGGTCTCGCGCGCGCGGGCAGGGCGAAGGGGGACCAGCTCGACCACGGCGCTGCTCACCTTGGGGGGCGGGTGGAAGGCGCCGGGAGGAGCGCGCAGCACCAGGCGCACCTGGAACGCGGCCCGCACGAAGACGGTGAGGGCTCCCCACTCCTTCGTCCCGGGACTCGCGCTCAGACGCTCGGCCACCTCGTCCTGCACCATGAAGACGACCCGCTCGACCTGGTCCGCGTGCTCCATGGCCCGGCGCAGGAGCGGTCCGGTGATGGCGTAGGGCAGGTTCCCGCAGAGCACCCGCGGCGATCCGGGCTCGGGTCCTCCCAGCAGCGCCACCAGATCCACCGTCTGCGCGTCGGCCTCCACGACGCGGACACCCGCGTCGGCCGTCTCCCGCTCCAGCAGCGGCACGAGTTCGCGGTCCCGCTCGATGGCCACGACACCGCGCGCGCGCCTGGCCAGCCGTGTCGTCAGCACTCCGGTGCCGGCGCCGATCTCCACGACCCGGGCGCGACCTACCTCGTCGTCGTGAACGCAGGCCTGTGCGATGGCGAGGACGACGGTGTCGGCAACGAGGAAGTTCTGCCCGAAGCTCTTCTTCGGGCGGAGTCCGGCGTCGCGCAGGACAGCCCGCGGATCACGCGTCAAAGCGAGCCTTCGTGGACTGGGACGCGCTCCTCCGTCGCGACCCGCGCGACCCTGCGCGCGAGGACGCGGACTCCCAGTCGGCGAAGCATCCGCTCGCCCCGGGCGCGCATCGTCTGCGCGCGCAGGCGGACCGCCTCGTCCACGACCTCCGCCACCGGGCTGCGGCGTTCCCGCTCCGCGCCCAGGCCCGCGTCGTAGGCGGGCAGGCTCCAACGCACCTCGATGCGACGACGGCGCAGCGCCGCGATGGCCTTGGCGCTCGACTCCTCGCGCGCCGGCGCGGGCGCCCACACGTGGACCACGCTGGCGCGTGGTTTCTCGGTGACCAGCCGGTCGAGCACATGGCCCAGTGTCGTCTCCGCGCGCTCGCGCTCCCCGTCGAGACGGGGGGGCGACTCGATGCCGAAGGCGGCCAGGTAGTGCCGCAAGGACTGCTCGCGCGGGGTGTGGGCGAAGGGAAGCCGCGGGGCGAAGGGAGCGCGCGCCCGCAGCTGGTCGGCGCGCGCCGCCAGGCCGTCCAGATCGCCTCTGCGCAGGTCGGCCAGACCGCGGAGGTCCAGCGGTCGCGCGTGCTCGGCGACGCGCTGGGCCACCTGGAGCTCGTCGAGCTCGGACCGATCCGCGTCGATGCAGCTCGCCGCGCTGGCCAGCGCGCCCGCCAGCAGCGCACCGTGCGCCGCGCCCTGGGCCGGCGCGATCCACGAACGCAAGCGCGACGCCGAGACCGTGAGGCCCACGCGATCGCCGCCGCGAAGGTGACGCACGGCGACGGCCGATAGCTCCTCGATCGCGCGATCGAGGGGCGCCCCTCCCGGCCTTCCCGCCCAGAGCTCGACGGAGGCATCCAGCACCAGCCACACCACGTCGCGCTCCTCGCGCTCCATTTCGCGCACCAGGAGTCGACCCCGCCTGGCGCTCGCTTTCCACGCGATGCGCTTGAAGGGATCCCCCGGCACATGGTCGCGCAGCTCGCGCATCTCGTCCCCGCTGCCGGCCAGACGGGCGGGTCGACCGAGCTCGGAGGCGCGCCGCGCTCGCCCCCCGCGTGGCGAAGCGAGGAAGGCGGCGAAGCTCGCGGGCGATACCTCCACGCCCAGCGGGTTCGCGAAGAGAAGCGGCACCTCGTAGAGGCCCTCGCCGCCCAGCGGCGTCCCGCGCACCTCCAGCGCAAGGCCGTGCACTCCCCAGCGCCCCACCCGCCGCGCGGTGACGGTGATGTCCACCCGGGCGCGCGTGCCGGCCGGCAGATCGACGACCTTCGGCTGGACCTCCGCCTCGAGCATGCTGGAGACCAGCGGGCGAACAGCCACCGCCCGCACGTCGTCGGCGCCGCGGTTGCGCAGCTCGCCCTCGAGGACGAGGGTCGCCCCGCGCGCGACCCGCTGGACCCGCGTGGATCCCGTCCACACCATCTCGAACCCCGCCGCCCGGAGGCGGGTGACGGCCACCAGGGCGACGGCACGCCCGAGCGCCACCGCGAGGAGCATGGCGCCCCCGAAGGCCACGACCGGCGCGAGCCGCGCGGCGGCCCCGAGGGCGACCAGCCCCGCCCCGGCGATGGCGACGTGGAACGTCGAGCGCGTGGGATGGAGCTGCACGAGACGCGTGCTCCTAGATCGCGCGCACGCCGCGCCGGTAGCTCACCTTGGAGAGCGCCTCCTCCACCACGCGCTCGCGCGCTCGGGGCTCGGCCTCGCCCTCGGCGGTCATGACGATGCGATGCGCCAGGACGCTGGTGGCCACGGTCCGCAGATCGTCGGGCGCGACGAACGGTCGCCCTCCGATCATGGCCCAGGCCTTCGCCGCTTGCACCAGCCCGAGTGAGGCGCGCGGGCTCGCGCCCAGGGCCACGCGCGGGTGACTGCGGGTGAACCCGGTGATGGCCACCGCGTAATCCATGAGGTCGTCCTCGAGGTACACGCGGGCGGCGATGGCCTGAAGCTGGACCACGTCGCGCGCGTCGAGCACCGCGCGCGATGTGGGAGGGTCGATCCCGTGGGTCTTGATCATCTGCGCCTCTTCCCGCGGGGCCGGGTAGCCCATCGACACGCGCACCAGAAAGCGATCGATCTGCGCTTCGGGCAAGGGGTAGGTGCCCTCGAGATCGATGGGGTTCTGGGTGGCGAGAACGAGGAAGGGGAGCGGCAGCTCGAAGCGATCGCCCTCGATGGTGACCTGCCGTTCCTGCATGGCCTCCAGCAGCGCGCTCTGCGTCTTGGCGGGTGCGCGGTTGATCTCGTCGGCCAGGACCACGTTGGCGAAGATGGGACCGGCGCGCAGCGTGAACGTCCCGTCGCGCGGCGAGAGCACGTACGTCCCGGTGATGTCCGCCGGGAGCAGATCGGGCGTGAACTGGATGCGTCGCGCGCTGCAGCCCAGCGCGGTGGCGAAGGCCTTCACCAGCGTTGTCTTGGCGACGCCCGGCACACCTTCGAGCAGGGCGTGACCGCGAGCCAGCAGCGCCACCATGATGGTGTCGACGGGGCGCGACGAGCCCACGTAGACGCGCCCGACTTCGCGCCGCACCTCGTCGATGCGCTCGCGCGCGGCGGCGATCTCGTTGGTGTTCGCGGCGGCAGTCACGATGAGCTCCGCCTGGAACGTATCACGGTCGCGCTGCCCCGACCCCCTCGCCCAGCGCGTCGAGCAGCTCGCGAACGCGCCCGGCGACGGCCAGCACGTCGGCATCGCGAACGCGCTCCGCGGCCGCCGGTTTGCGCGTGAGGAGCTGCGACTCGAGGCCTGCCAGCTCGGCCAGCAACCGCGCCAGGGCCCTCACGTGACCGTCGTCGAGCAGCCGCGCTGCGCGGATGCGGATGACGAGCTCGTCGTGCGGCGGGGGAGGGTCCAGCCCCAGTCGCGTGGATAGCGCCTCCTCCAGTGCGCTCTTCATCTCCAGCATGGCCAGCACGCGCGACGTGCCGGGCGCCCCGAGGATGGCGGCGTGCCCGGCCACCCCTCCCTCGGCCACCGGCGCCAGGCGACGCACGAAGCGCGGGATGACCGCCTTGTGCGGCCGGCCCGCCCGCGCGCTGGTCCAGGCCACGACGCCGAGCCCCACGGCCAGGGCCACGAGGTAAGCGGCCAGCGGCGGCATGCCGTCGCGTCGCAGCGTCTCCAGCGCGTCGGTCAACGTCCGTCGCAGGTTCCCGAGCGCCCCCCCGACGCGCGAGTCATCGCCGAAGGTCCCGCGGATCTCGAAGTCGTCGGTGAGAATGTAGAGCGAGCCGTCGCGTTTGCCCCAGGCGTCGTCCTCGGTGACGTAGCGCACCAGCGAGGCGCAGAGCGTTCGGTTTCCCGAGTACCGGAGCATGGCGTTGATGCCGACGGAGGCGTCGCCCACCGCCAGCAACCGCCCCTGACCCACGGCGCCCGCCACTGCCAGAAGCACGTCCGGCTCGCCGTCGCCCCGCACCACCAGCACCGGCGAAAGCGCCGCGTGCTCCAGGCCGGTCGCGTGATTGGTCACCACCCGCGTGACCTCGCGCACGGCGGGGTGGGCGCTCGCCGGCTCGGCGATGGCGAAGGCCGGGTTGTTGCGCAGCATCTCGGCCGGACGGCCGGGAAGGGGCACGCGACGGATGCCGAAGCGGGCGAGCAGGCCGTCCCCGGCGCCGTAGTCGTCGAGGAGCACCAGGCGTCCGCCCGCGCGCATGAACGCGGAGAGCTCGTCGGGGTCGACGAAGCGATTGGGGTGAACGAGGATGACTCCGTCCTCGCGGCGGAGCGCATTCATGTTCAACGTCGAGGTGACGACGACGCGGCGCGGTCCGAGCTCGGCCTGCGCCATGCGCACGAGGTCCGAGAGGCCCTCCCAGTCTTCGCCGTGCGGATCGAAGGGCGCCGCCGCCGCCGATCCGCCGGTCACGACCGTCGTCAGCATGGAAAAAAAGAAGACCAAGCGCGTCATGATGGCGCGCTGCGATGCGGCCCCAGGATCCGGCTGGGCCGGCAAGGGTGGCCCTGGTGTGAGGACGGCGCGGACGCTCAAGCCTTGACCCTGGCACTTGCGTTGCTATTTATGCAAGGGAACGCAAGGAAACGAAGGAGAGGACGCGGTACGGGATAGCGTTCCTTTTATCCTTAGGAGGTCTCAGCATGTTGCCTCCGTTCATCATCGAGCAAATTCGGCAGCGAGAGGAAGAGCGGGTGCGGCACGAGCAGCCCCAGCTGGAGCTTCCGATCGATCGTCCCATGCCGCGGGGGCCGCAGGCGCCCGACGAGAGCGCGGAGCGCGGGGTCATCATCATCGACCTCATGGGGTGAGAGCGGCTCGACACTCACGCTTGCGCTGACTAGGCTCGCGCGCGTCATGAAGCTTCTCTTGCGGGCAGCGCGCCTCGCGCTGAGCGCTGTCGTCGTCTCTACGGTGGTGCCCGCCTGCTACACGGCGGGTGGCGGGACGCCTCCGCCGACGAAGAGCTTCTACTTTCCCACGGGCCTTGCGGTCTCGACGGGCGGCAACGTTCTCTACGCCGCCAACTCGGACTTCGACCTCCAGTGGAACGGCGGAACGCTGCAGAGCTACGACCTCTTCCAGATCCGGAACGACGCTGCGACGCTCATCGAGGACAACCTGGCGTGCGCGGCCTCGCCGGATCCGGCGCAGTGTCCGACACCGGCTCTGCCATTCATCGAGCCGTGGCAGCCCAACTGCGCGCAGGGTTTGCCACCGCCGCCGACCAACGATCTCTCGGGTGAGGGACTCTTGCTCGGCGAGGCCTGCGCTCCCGCCATCGACTCCTCGACCTACGTACGCGACTCGGCCATCATCGGCGCGTTCGCCACCGACCTCCAGGTCTCGAGGGTGCCCGACCCCGGGAACCCGGGAGGGTTTCTTCCGAGCAGCCGCCTCTACGCCCCGGTTTCGGGCAACGCCACGGTGACCTGGGCCGCCCTCACGCCGGACGTTCCCGGCGCCGCGCCGTCGGAACCGAGTAGCCTCTCGTCTTTTGCGCCTTTCGCGCTCGGCTGCGGCACCCGCACCGACGCCCGCTGCGACGGCGATCACGCCGCAGGGGACAATCCTTCCGATCCGGGCGATACGCGCGGCCTGACGCTGCCGGGCGAGCCGTTCGGGATGGCTCAGTCGCAGGACGGCACCGCGCTGGTCGTGACCAGCGAGACGTCGACCGACACCTCGGTCCTCTCCAGCGGCCTAGGGTCCTCCGAGGTCATCGCCCCGCAGCCGACCATGCAGTTCATCCTCCAGGGCGTTCCCAACGGGGGAGTCGGCGTGGCGGCCGTCCCGCACGATCCGCTGGGGGGCTACACGCGTTGCGAGGACGTCGGCGATCAGCAGCCGTGCATCCGCCAGGCCTTTCTCCAGACCTACCGCGACAGCACCGAGCTCGATCTCCTCCGCTACTACGACGATTATGGAGCCTCCCTCAGGCGACCCTTCCTCGAGAAGGAGCGCGCGTACACCATCAACTCGAACCTCCCCGGGACGGACTCGCGCGGAATCGCCATCGACGCCTCCGAGCGCATCGCCTGCGAGGCGCAGCCGGGGCTGACGGCCGCGGAGACGGTCGCCTGCGCGCAGCTGCCGGCGCGCGTCTTCATCGCCAACCGTGCGCCGGCGACCATCGTCGTCGGCACCATCGGCGCGTCGTCGGCGAGCGGCGACGGAACGTACGACCCCGACCTCTTCCAGCCCAAGGGCAACATCTCCCTGCCCATTGGACCCTCCAAGGTGTACCTCGCCCCGGTCGTCATGCACCGCGCGGACGGGACGCCGTTCTACCAGCTCGAGCTCTTCGTGGTGTGCTTCGACACCGACACCATCTTCGTCATCGATCCCGAGCAAGCCTTCAACCTGCTTCTGGCCCCCATCGGCATCATCACCACCGGGGTCGGGCCGTACGCGCTGGCGTTCGACCCCTTCTCGCTGGAGGACGCCGCGACGAACGCCGTCATCCCGCCCGATACGCGGCCGGGCGCGAGCGCCGGGCTCCTGCCGTATCGCTTCGCTTACGTGGCGAGCTTCACCCAGTCGTACGTGCAGATGATCGACCTCGATCTGGACGCGCCCGAAGGCGGTTCGTTCCCGATCGTCTACACGCTGGGCAAGCCGACGCCGCCAAAGGGTCAATGACCATGTCACGAACGAGGTTGTTCGGCCTGATGGCCGGAACGCTGGCTTTTCTCGCCGCCGGAGGGGCGGCCATCGCCAGCTGCTCGCAGACCGCGTCCAACGTGGCGGTTCGCACCTTCGAGCAGGCACAGAAGGTCGACGTGGTCTGCATGAAGGTGAACGACAGCGCGGGGAACTCGCTGACCGGTCCCATCCCGTCCCCGGAGGCCGAATGCGCGCCGGTCGCGGTGAACGTGAACGGCGCGGCGTTGCCGTATCACCTGTTCGCGGCGGTGACCCAGGTCACGCGAGGGGAGCTTGCCATCGTCGATCTGACGGCGGGCGCCGTGATCGACGAGGACAAGTCGACCCCGGGGATCAACTTCATCCCGGTGGGCACCGTCCCGACCGACGTGGTGGTCGCGCCGGACGCGCAGATGACCTACGTCTCCAGCGCCGATCCCGTCAAGCCGGCGATCTACGGCATGCCCAACGTGCGCATCCTGGGCGACTCCATGGGCTCGCCGCCACGGGCGGCCCTCAGGCTGACGGATCTGTTCGCGTGCGCGCTCCCGCAGCCCCCGGACGCCCTGACCATCGCGTCCCTGGGCTCCGGGCGCTACGTTCTCGTGGCCATGCTCCGAGCGTGGTTGGGGGCGCCGGCCACCATCGCCGCCATCGACGCGACCCCGCTCATCGAAGGAGCCGCCAATCAGTACCCTGACCTGGGAATCGCCAGCGCCGGCGGCGACGCCGGGATCACGGCCGGCTCTCTCGGGGCGTGCAAGGTGCTCGGCGCCGTTGCGCTGTCGCCTGCGCTGCCGCTGTCGTCGACGCGCGGTCCGGCGTGGCCCGACGGGGTCCCCTACGTGGACGGAGGCGTCGTCCTCACCGATGCCGAGCCGTCGCTGGGTCCTTCGTGCTCGTCCCCGCTCGACGCCGGCGTGACGCCGATCCCGGTCGCCTTCGGGACTCTCGACCAGCCCTCCGCGACGGCGATGGCCATGCGCACCGACGTTCCGGTCCTGTATGTGGCCGACGGCACCCTGCCGGTCATCCACGTCATCGACCTCAGCGATCCCACCTCGCCCAAGGAGCAACCACCGCTCCTCGCCACCAGCGTCACCAACCCGGCACTTCGCGTCACCGTCGGGCAGCTCGCCATCAGCCCGCCGACGCACGACTTTCGCCGCTACCTCTACGCCATCGACACGACGCCCGGCGGGGTGATGGTCTTCGACATCACCGATCCGGTGAATTCGCCGCACCAGCCGTTGCTGAGGCCGCACGCCGAGCTGAATCCCTTCAACCCGCCGGACCGGATCGTCTTCTCCGCGCCGGTGGCGACCCTGGCCTTCGTGCAGCACGACTGGCCGCTGCCGTCCCAGGCGCCGGGGGAGGTGGCGGATCCCATCCATCAGTACACCGGCCTCCTGTGCAACCCGAACCAGAATGCGGACCCCGACGGGGGCACCTTCCTGGATCGCGGCGCGTACTATCGCGCGGACGAGGACACCCTCATCCAGACCTCGTCGAGCGGAGCCACCGGCGCGGTCGGGAACTTCCCCTTCCGCCTGAGGGGCATCTTCGCCTTCGTCACCCTCTCCAACGGGACCATCGTCACCATCGACGTCGACGACTGGGACGCGCCTTGCCGCCGGCCCGATCCCATGACCAGCGACACGACGGTGAAGGACATCGCGGGGCTGACTTATGGCGGCCCGTCGTACGGCATGACCGGGTCGCTCGACGTGGCGGAGCCCATCGCGTCCGGCGCGTCGGATCTCGACCCGTACCACGCGCCGCTCACCTACAACTCGCTCATCCCGGAGATCGCCGCCACCACGCTGGAGTCGTTCTTCCCGGTGTCGGCGCCGAACCGCGTGCGCTCGAACTTCTTGCTTCGCAACGACCCCACGACCGGGCTTCACGTCCCCAATCAGCTCGGGCCGGCGCTCCTCTTCGACGTGAACGGGACGCTCATCTCCACCAACACCACCGGCGGCTCGGCGGCCTCGCTGCTCCTGCCGACGCCCCTTCCTCCGGGCTTCTACGATCCGACGTACCTGGAGAATCCGACCGAGCCGGACCCCAGCTTGCGCACCACGGTCGCATCCAACACGGCGCTGGCCAGCGCGGCGGCCCAGGCGGACGCGGGCGTGCTGGTGCCCGGCTCGAACCAGACCAGCTCCCCGGGGGTGCGTGTCTCCTTCGACGATCCCACGGCGGAGCAGGATCAGGACTGGACCGTCACCTACGAAGGCGCGCTGCCCACGGTGAGCAACATCGCCCTCGACATGTCCTCGTCGGACGGGACGTACCGGACGCTCACCCTGGCCACCGGTGTGGGGACGGCCGACGCATCCAGCAGCGCTTCCAGCCCCGGCTTCTGCTCGCGCGGCATCGAGGACTGGAGCATCGGCCAGGCGCGCGCGGGCGTCGTTCTCCAGGCCATCTCCGCCGCGGCTCTGCCCGCGCCCGGGACGGGCACGCTGCCCGGCAACGTCACCCTGCCGCAGTGGACCTCGGACTACGTCGAGCTCGCCGACGACCTTCTCCCCCAGGGTGACAGCTACTGGTCACAACCGAGCACGCAGAACGATTGCTGGGACCCGCCCCTGGTCGACGATCCCGGTGACAACGCGCCGAGCCTCCACGCCGACGATCGCTACAACCGCTGCGCCATCGAGTACGGCTCCGACGGCGAGG
>Ga0302326_10003017_pt1 | contig 40150 bp, 34 predicted proteins | sample Palsa_T0_3_FD_202264 | JGI IMG/M metagenome (GOLD analysis project Ga0302326, IMG submission 202264) | Peat permafrost microbial communities from Stordalen Mire near Abisko, Sweden - Palsa_T0_3 | ecosystem: Environmental > Terrestrial > Soil > Palsa > Peat permafrost | place: Sweden: Abisko... | reverse complement strand
TGACCAAAACGAACGCCGCGGTTGCGCCATTCGTGGAACTTGGCCAGGACATCTTCGGTAACAAAGGCAACCTGCGTGGCGCGGCCAATGAGCTTGTAATATTTGGATTTGGGTTTGGGAGCGATCAGCATGAGCACCGCGGAACCGTCGGGAGGGGCCACGGCTACCCAGCGGCCGCCGGATCCGAACTTGGCGTCGAAGGCCAGATTGAATCCGAGTTGATCCAGGTAGAAGCGCAGGCTGCGGTCCTGGTCGCGGACGTAGATGTTGATGGCGTGTACCCGGAGGTGGGGTTGCGGAGAATTGGCCATTGTGGGGCGGGCCTCCAGGCCTGCTGCGGGTCTCCAGACCCGCCCTACTTCGTTTCAATGTAACTGCAAGTATCGCTATCCGCGCGGCGCATCTGCGCGGATAGGGTCTTCTTGGTCTTCAAGCGCCGGTCGATTTGGACCTTGGCGTTTCCCGGACAAAAGCCGGTATAAGCGGACTTAATCACCAGGCGATAATTCCCGTCCGGAAGGCCCGGCAAGTCGAAATGCCCAGTCTCGTCGGTCGCGGTGAACGCGATCAGGGTGTGATCGGGTTCCGTGAAGATGCCCACGCACGCGTCGATCGGGAGACGCTCCGCGTCCTGCGCGATTCCCTTAATTCGCGAGATCTCCAGCGGCGCTGCATCGGTGGGATTGCGGCTTGCATAGGTCATCTCCTTGCAGTCCGTGCGCGGTTCTTGACCCATGGCGGCGAACGCCAGAATCAGCGAACATATCCCTACTCGAATTGATGGTCTCATTAATTCGCAACACAACCCTAGAAGGTGTAGAGTGGCACGCCCGCCGCAACTTCCGCCGGCTCCGCCGGTTCCCCGCCAACAGCGACCGGCTGCGCCTCGCCGTTGATCGGCCGGTAGTAGATGCCGCTGTCGCCCAGGTAAACCTCCAACTCGCCGGGGCGGGGAAGCGCGCCCTGAATCAGGGCTTCCGAAAGCGGGTCCTCGATGAACTTCTGCAAAGCCCTGCGCAGCGGACGCGCGCCGTAGCTGCGGTCCGCGCAAGTCTTTTCCAATAAGTATTTTGCGGCGTCCGGCATCAAGTGAATCTTGAGCTGCTTAGCCTCCAGATTCACGTTGATCATGTTCACCATCAGGTCGATGATCTTCAGCAGGTCGTCGTCGGTGAGCGACGTGAACAGGATGATGTCGTCCAACCGGTTCAGGAATTCGGGATTGAAGGCGCGCTTCACTTCCGAGCGCACCATATCCTCGATCTTGGACGGAATGCCTTCGCCCATCGGCGCCGAAAAGCCCAGGTGCCCGCGCTTCTCCAGGAATCGCGCGCCCAGGTTCGATGTCATGATGATGATGGTGTTCTTGAAATCCACCTGGTTGCCCAAGCCATCGGTCAACTGGCCGTCTTCAAAAACCTGCAGCAGGATATTGTAAATATCCGGATGCGCCTTCTCGATTTCGTCCAGCAGGATGATGGAATAGGGCGAGCGCTTCACCCGCTCGGTCAACTGGCCGCCCTCTTCGTAGCCCACATATCCGGGAGGCGATCCGATCAACTTCGAGACCGAATGCTTCTCCATGAACTCCGACATGTCGAAGCGGATCAGCGATTTCTCGCTGCCGAACAGGAACGAAGCCAGCGCGCGCGCGACTTCCGTTTTGCCCACGCCGGTGGGGCCCAGGAACAGGAACGAACCGGCCGGCCGTGCGGTGGCCTTCAACCCCGCGCGCGAGCGGCGAATGGCGCGCGCCAGCACCGAAATGGCTTTTTCCTGGCTGATGATGCGCTTGTGCAACTCCTCCTCAATGCGCAGCAGCTTCGTGATCTCTTCTTCCTTGATGGCGGTCATGGGGACGCCGGTCCAGCGCGCCACCACGTCCTCGATGTCGTCCTTGGTGACGATGCCGGTGGAGGAATCGTCCAGGTTGTACTTCTCGCGCAACTGGCGCATGTTCTCGCGCTCTTTGCGCTCTTCGTCGGAGTAGAAGCGAGCCTTTTCGAACTCGTGGTTGGCGATCGCGTTCTCCATGCGGTGCACGATGAACTTGATGCGCTTCTGAATGTCGGCGAGGTCGCTGGGCAGAGTTGTTTGGCGCAGCTTGACGCGCGCGCCGGCTTCATCGATCAGGTCGATGGCTTTGTCCGGCAGGAAGCGGTCGGGAATATAACGGCTGGAGGTGTAGACCGCGGTTTCAATGGCTTCGTCGGTGTAGCCCACCGCGTGGAATTTTTCGTACCGATCCTTGATGCCGAACAGGATCTTGACGGCGTCCGCCTCGCTTGGCGGCGGGACTTTCACGGCCTGGAAGCGGCGCTCCAGAGACCGGTCCTTTTCGATGGACTTGCGGAACTCGCTGGGCGTGGTCGCGCCGATGCACTGGATTTCGCCGCGCGAAAGGGCCGGCTTCAGGATGTTGGCGGCGTCCAGCGAACCTTCGGCGGAGCCCGCGCCCACTAGCGTATGCAACTCGTCGATGAAGATGATGGCGTTCTGATTCTCCATCAACTCCTTCATGATCGTTTTGAGGCGCTCTTCAAACTGGCCGCGATACTTGGTGCCGGCCACGATGAGCGAAAGATCCAAGGCCAGGATGCGCTTGTCGGCCAGGAACGACGGCACGTCGCCTTCCGCGATGCGCTGCGCGAGACCCTCTACGATGGCGGTCTTGCCCACGCCCGGCTCGCCGATCAGCACGGGGTTGTTCTTGGTGCGGCGGCAGAGGATTTGCACCACGCGCTCGAGTTCGTAATCGCGGCCGATCAGCGGGTCGAGCGCGTTATCCATGGCGGCCTGCGTCAGGTCGCGCGAGAATTCGGCCAGCAGGGAGCTTTCCTTAGGGCGATTGGAGGCTACTTTCTCGGATTGCGAACGGGCCAGCTCTTCGCGAATGGTGGAGAGCCGCAGGCCGCGCTCATGCAGGATCTCGGCGGCGAAGCACTTCTCTTCGCGCAACAGGCCCAGCAGCAGGTGCTCGGTGCCGATGTGCTTGTGATTGAGGCGCTCGGCTTCTTCCGCGCCATAGGCCAGCACGCGCTTGCATTCGTGGCTGAGCGGCAGATCCACCGAAGTGGAAACCTTCTCGCGAATGGTGGTGTGGCCTTCGATCTGCTTCCGAATGGATTCCACGGCCGCGTGCGACCGCAGGAAGCGGTTGGCCAGGGCTTTATCCTCGCGCAGCAGGCCCAGCAGCAGATGCTCGGTTTCAATATAAGGGCTGCCGAACTGGCTGGCCTCGTATCGGGCGAAAAAGATTACCCGGCGGGCCTTCTCCGTATAACGTTCAAACATGACCGTGACGCTCCCTATTATTAAAGATACTACCCATCCTCTCGCGGATGCACGCTGCCTGGTCCAGTACCGGGACTTCCGGCCAGCAAAGCGCCGTCTTCCATCGTCAATATCCGATCGCATCTTCTGGCGAATGTAAGATTGTGCGTGACCAAAACCGAAGTGAGCGTATGAGAACGGTGCAGGCGCTCCAGAAGATCGAAGATCATTTCGCCGGTCCTGAAGTCGAGGTTGCCGGTAGGTTCGTCGGCCAGCAGGATAGAAGGTTCACCGACCAGAGCGCGCGCCAGCACGATGCGCTGCTGTTCCCCCCCGGATAGTTCCCCTGCGCGATGTGTGGCGCGCGCGTGCAGCCCGACTTCATCCAACCTCGCTAGCGAATCCGAGGCCGCCTTCCCGTGCGGAACTCCCCGGATCAGCAGTGGCATCATCACATTTTCAAGCGCCGTAAATTCCGGCAGCAGGTAGTGAATCTGCCAGACAAACCCAATCTCGCGATTCCTGAAATTCGCCAGCTCGGAATCGGCGAGCCCTGAAATGTCTATCGATCCGTAGTATATCGTACCAGCCGTAGGCCTGTCCAGACCACCTAGTAAATGGAGCAGGGTGGACTTGCCGGCGCCGGACTCGCCCACCAGGGCCAGCATTTCACCGCGATGGACTTCGAGGTTGAGGGCGTCGAAGATGACCAGATCGGCGTCGCCGGAGCGGTAGGTTTTGGTGAGGTTTTGGGCGCGGAGGGCGACCTCGGAGGCCATGCTGTTTAGGGTAGCAGGCGTAGGGCGGCGCCATGCGCCGCCTCTGAAGTTTGGCCATTCTTGTGGGGCAGGTTGGCAACCTGCAAGGCCGATTGCCAATCGGCCTTGGCGAGCGAAGCTCGCCCTCGCCAGCATTCTAGGCCGGCTCTTCGAGGGACCCGAGGAATGTTGCGCATTCTGCTGGTTGGCTTCGTGTTGCTTGTCGGAAGTTAGCGTGTAAAATTCATCCTACGATTCGATGATAGACCGCGAGGAGTGGGGAAATGGGTATCTGGGGAGGGGGTGGGTGGGTAAGTGGCGGGGTTGGCGGAGGCAGCGGTTATTTTGTCCTCTTGTGACCGGGGGGCGGGTTGAGCTAGGGCTCTTGGAGATTTCGTTGGGCCGCGAGCATGGCGACTACTTCGGTATCCTTCCTCCAGCGCCTCGCCAGCGCTTCTAGCGCCGATTTTCGCACGAATTCGTTTTCGTCAGAGCGGGCGCGATCTTTCAGAAGTGGCAGCGTGTCCGGATCGTCGCTCCAGCGACGCGCCAATTCGTACATCGCCAAGATCCGCACGCCTGGGCTTGCATCGAGACGGGCGCGATCCTTCAGTGCGGCCAGGGCTCCCGGATCGTCCCTCGACTTCTGGGCCAACCCCACCACCGCTTCAGCCCGTACGTCGTCGTCTGCGTCGGTTTGGGCGCAGTTTTTCAGGATGAGCAGCGTGCCGGAGTCGCCTCTCCAGCCCCGGACCAGTTCCGATATTGCCGCTCTCCGAACATCTCCGTTTTCATCGGAGCGGACGCGATCCTTCACGATGGCTGGCGTCTCGGGATCGTCCTTCCCGCTACGCGCCAACTCGCGTAGCGCCGCCCTCCGTACGTAAGCGCTCTTATCCGAGCGAGCGCGATCCCGTATAATGGACAGCGCGTCGGGATCCTCCCGGCGGTTCCGCGCGAGTTCCCGCACAGCCGTAATTCGCACGAATGCGTGTCTATCGGAGTGGACACGCTCCTTCAGAATTGGGAGAGTGTGTGGGTCGTCGCTCCACCCCCGCGAAAGCCCCTGCAGCGCCGCACGCCGCACATCTGCGTTTTCGTTGGAGCGCGCGGCGCATTTCAGCCAGGTCAGTGTGTCGGGATTGTCTTTCCAACCGCGCGCCAACTCCTGGACGGCGGCTCTCCGTACTTCGTAGCTATCATCGGAGTGGGCGCGGTTTTTCAGGGTTGCCACGGTGTCTGGATCGGCCTTCCAGCCTTGCGCCAGTCCTCGGACGGCCGCGTACCTCACGCTTGCGTTTTCATCGGAAAGGGGGCATTCCTTCAGCCACGTCAGTATGTCCAGATCACCCCTCCAGCCGTGGGCCAACTCTTCCACCGCCGCACTTCGCACAAAGGGGGATTCGTCGGAGCGGCCAGAGTCCTTGAGCATCTTCAGCGTGTCAGGGCCGTACTTCCAGCCTCGCTCTAGCTCCTGCAGTGCCGCGATACGCACACCTGGGTTTTCATCGGAGCGGGCTAGTTGCGTCAGAATCGACAGCGTGTCGGGATCCTCTTTCCATCCCCGCGCCAGTTCCTGTACCGCCGCGCTCCGAACTAAGGTGTCTTCATTGGAACTGACGCGATCCTTCACAATGAGCAACGTCTCGGAATCGTACGTCCAGCCCCGCGCCAGCTCCTGTACGGCCGCCCTTCGCACCCATGCGCTCTTGTCGGAGCGGGCGCGAACTCTCAGCATGAGCGGCGTGTCGGGATCGTCCTTCCAGCCCCGCGCCAACTCCTGCAGTGCCGGACTCCGTAGGAGACCACCTTCATCACCCGCGCGATCCTTAAGCCATATTAGTGTGCCCGGATCGTCCTTCCAGCCCCGCGCGAACTCCTGTACCGCAGACCTCCGCACATCCTCGTCTTCATCGAAGTAAGCGAGGTCCCTAACCATGGGTAGTGTTCCGGGATGGTCCTTCCAGCCCCGTGCCAACTCCTGCACCGCCGCCCTCCTCGCCGTCCAGTCCACGTCGCGCTCGGCGAGGGTTGCCAACCAAGCGCGTGTCCTTTCGGATCGCCACACGAAGGCGATGAGACCGACCGCCTTCTGCCGTGTAGGGGCGGTCTCGGACTCCTCCTCGTACGGCTCGATGTAGTAGGGCGGGTCATAGCTGATCACGTTCTCTACGAACAGCCGCCGGAGACCCTCATCGGTCGCCTGCATCGCGCGTCGGCTGCGGACCTCGCTCAAGCATCCTGCCGCCAGCATCAGGTTAGCCAGCTTGTATCGGCGGCCGTCCTGTTCCATCAAAAACAGAATCAACTGCTCGGCCTGCTTCTCTCCCACCATGCCTGCGATCAGGCGAAGGACCTCATGCCAGGTTTCATCCTTCCAGTGAGGTCCGAATACCTGGGTCTTCAACTGGTCCAGCGTTAGCGTCTGCTTTTTCTGAAATAAGTCCACGAACCAGGCGGCACAGAAGTATTCGAGAAACGTCCGGTGCACAAACGAGAAGCGCTCCGCGCCAGCGTAACAGAGGATGAAATTGCGCTCAATCAACTGCTTCACCAGCATGATCGCCTTTTCATGCGGCGACGAGACGCCCAGATTCTTCAGGAATCCGCGAAAGAGATCAACGAGCCGGTCACGATCAATCAGGTTTCCGGCCAAACCTCCTTCTGCCTGCTGCATGGCTCCCGCCAGTTCGCGTAGCAGCTCTTCCTGTTCCTGGCGCGCGAAGGTGTCGTACGGGAGAGACCGGCTAGCGTCCCACTCGTGCAGCAGGACGCGGCTGGCCTCGCGGTACAACTCGACGCGATCGCGCGGGAGATCCTGGTTGCGGTTGAGAATCGCCATCATGGTCAGCAGCATCGGATTGCCCGCCAGGTCGCGGACCGCGCGGGATTCCCGGAACGCACGATCCAGTTGGGCTGTCAGGCGGGCGCGTTCCGCGGTGCTTTCCTCGGCGGCCTCGTGCCATTTGCGGAGGAATTCCGAAACCTGAGGATCGTCGAAATCTTCCAGCGTGGCGTGGGTGAAGCCCGCATTGCGAAGCCGCTCCGGTTCATAGCCCACTAGGCGCGACGTAACCACTACATGCGCGCGCGGGTAGCGCGCGGTGAAGGCGGCGACCTCCTCGATTACCCGCCCGCGCGTGGGGCCGTCGAAGATTTCGTCGAGGCCGTCCAGGTAGAGGGCGGCTTCGCTCGCCTGCAGGCGCTTCTCCACTTCGCGGGCGTCCAGGCCAAAGGCGGCGCAGCCGGATTCGCAATACTTCAGCAGGCCGTTGCGCTCCTCCGCGTATTCTTTCAAGTCGATCCAGAGGGGGATTGGGGCTTGGTCCGTGTTGACCCAGCGCATGACGAGGAATTTGAGCAGGGATGTCTTGCCTGAGCCGGGATCGCCGAGGACGACCACCAGGCGCTCGCGCGCGAAGATGTCGAGCACCGGGAGGACGGCACTTTCCTGGTAGTGCTGGCGCAGTTCGTCAGTGTCGCGTTCATCGCGTTCAGCGACTATTTGATGTTCCTGGCGGAGGCGGCGGAGCAGACCGCGCGGCAACTCGCGCACGGGAACGGATTCACGCGCGGATTGTGCGACGAAGACGGACCAGAGGGTGATCTGGCGGTCATAGCGATAGGTGCTGGCGTGCATCGCCGCGAGTTGGAGGGGACCGCATTTCCTGCGGAGGAAGTCGCGGTAGCCGGTCAGGTCGAAGCCGGGGGCTGGGCCGCGCAACCCCCCGACGGCTTCGGCAATTTCCTCAAGAAGCGCGGTGTGGAGTTCGGCGCGAAGCTGCGGGTCCTTCCTTACGTAGGCTTGGATGGCTCGTGCGTAGTTTTGCGCGACCAAGTGCCAGTCGAAGTCCGGAAGCGGATCGAGGCCGAGATATTTCCACATACGCTCTACCGGCGCGAGGTCGACGTCTTTGGTGTCCGGTCGCATCCAGGCTGCAATGTCGAGTGCGGCACTCTCCACGAGGCGCGATATCTGACCGTCGAAGTTGGCGCTGAGATCCAGCTTCGCTTCGAGCTCGCGATGGAATTCTTCGATGAATAGGGCTATCGCTTCGCGGGAGGCTCGCTTCCGGTCGTCCGGTTGGAGACGGCGTATAAGGATCTTCGCGATGCCACTGGCGGCGTCGGTTTCGACGCGTTCGTCAATTTTGTCCCACTTGATCGAGTCGAAGATATGCTTGGCTGCGACGGAAATGACGCCCAATGTGACCGGGTCCATTAGGCCGATGATACCGCAGGCAAATGGCCCACGCACCCCCGCAAACCGGCGAAACAATATCGGTCAGGCATTGCAGCGCCAGCCGCCGTGGCATTTCAATAGCGCCCATTTGCGCCCCCCGCACCCTCGTGCGCTAAGGTAGCAAGGGTTATCCTTAAAGCAATGAACCGATCCATGGAAGTGCAATTCACCCCTGAAGTACAGGCGAAACTCGACCAGACGGCCCCGATGCCGGGAGGCAGCCCACCGAGGTCATCGAGGATGCGGTGGTCGGTCTTTATGATGAGCTCGCCTATACGCGGGAAATGCTTGATTTACGCTTCGACGAAATGGAAAGCGGTGATGGAGAAAGCCCAAGCGCGGCGGCAGCGCCAGGCATGCGCGGCTAGGCGCTCCATTCGGAAGCGTTCAACGACATGACGAAATTCGCGCCTTCATTGCCATGAGTTTTCGGCAAGGGCGCGCACAGCGCGTAGCCTGGCCGGTTGAGATCATTCAGTTGTCTTAAGGACGTACTCGATCAGGCGCGCTTGGCCATTCCGCAACCTTACTGGTGCGTCGGCGCCTCCTTCGCTAAAACTGATAGTCCGGTGGCTTAATACCCTTCACTCGCAAGTAGACTTCCGCCTGTGCCCGGTGATGCGCCGTGTGGGTAAAGTACGCAAACAGCCATTCGAAACCAGTCAGATTGCGCGCCGCCGGGCCAACCACGGTATCCAATCGCGCGGGTGTCATTGCGGCCACCGCCTTATTGCAGAACTCGAATGACTCCTTGAGGAACGGCATCGCAGTCTCTTTTGAGACATCCACCTTCTCGGTGTCCTTGCTCCACTCGACGATCTTCGGCGGCAGCGTGGGCCGCGGAAGGCCGCTGGCGATGGCGCAAGCGTACTCGTTGATGCCCGCGATGTGCGCCATCAACTGGCCGAAGCTCATCTCCTCGGGGTTCGGACGAAAGTTGTAGCTCTCCGCCGGCATGGCGCTGGCCACGGCGATGGTGAAATCGGCGGATGTCCTCCAGTGTTTCGCCAAGGCGTCCTTGACGGTGCTTTGCGCCAGTAAGGGGGCCACCAGCACCAGCACGATTGACAGGTTGAACTTCACGGTTACCTCGTTTCTGAGCCTTTCGAATTTCCGCTTATAAGGTGTTAGTATACCTCTCGCCGCCATGGTTGGGAGACCATTTTCGCCGGCTTCCGTGCGTGGCCAGAAAACATTTGCGATCTTGCGTTTTTGGAGGCCCGCGCCACACGCGCATCTGCGCCGTGATCCGGGTAGCCCGAGCCATTAACGGCCTCGGGTACACAATTATTGAAATGTTTCGGCCCTGAGATTCACTGAGATTCACTACAGGTTGTGCGCAGCGAGTTTCGGCAGCGCCTGAAATGTTTTTCCGGCTCTGAGCGAGAATCTGACGAACCCGCCGCTTTTACGCAACTTTCTTCACTCGCTGAACCGCGAGGAACTCGACGTTCGTTACGGCCAACCGCTTCGCCTTCAACAACAGATACCGTAGGTTCTTGTACCCCCGACCGCGGTTAATCAACATACGAATATTCCCGTTCACAGCTTCCACTACTCCGAAGCGTACCTTCGTGTGGCAGTAGTTCACAATGCCTTCGACGTGTTTGAGCAGCATCTCCGCAAGCTTCTCGAACGGCTCCAACCGCTGCCACTTCAGTTGCTCCATCCACCGTCCCAGATAGTTGAGCATGGCCCCTGGATATCGGTAATCCCACAGCCCTTCCAGACTCTCTTTGAGGAGATATGCCTTGAACACTCGCCGGTTCATGCGGAACAGTTCGTTCAAATCCCCGCGGTGCTCGCCATTCAGGTTCCGCCAGCGGCTTAACAGCAGCCACTTCTTGCCCTTGATCAATTCGCGCTTCTCCCCCCCTTGGCGGAAAAACTCCGCCTTCCGCACCTCATCGACCGCATCGTTGGCGTGCCCCAAGATATGAAACTTGTCGTAGACGATCTTGCAGTCCGGCGCCCATTGCGCGATGCTCTGCCGAAACGGATCCCACATGTCCACGGACACCGCCGCTATCCCTTTGCGCTGCCGGCTGTTCATCTGGTTACAGAAAAAATCGTCCAGTGTCTCCTTCTTGCGCTCCCGGCCAAACCACAGCGGCTCCGCAGTTTCCAGATTGCACACCACCGTCAGGAACTTGTCCTTCTTGCCCCGGTACAGTTCATCGACTCCCATATGCCGCAACGGCGGCTGCCGCCGGCTGGCCTCGCACCGCTCCAAGTACCGTAGATCGATACCGCGCACCGTGCTCTCCGCCAAGCCCATCCGGCGCGCCACCTGCCGCGCCGGCGCGCTCTCGCAGGCCTGACCCACCGCGTCTTCAAACCGTTTGCTGTAGGGCGACTTGCTGGGTAACTGGGGCACCTTTTCCGCCTTCACTCCGCACTCCCGGCAATCCACCCGATACAGTTCCACCACCACTGTGGTCTGGAATTCAAAGCACGGTAGATCTCGGATCTCCCGCTCGTAGACCTCGTGGATCTTGTGCACCCGTCTTCCGCAGCCCGCGCAGGTCAGGCTGCGGTTCCCCCGCTTGCGCCTGATCCACAGCATCACGCGCTTGTGTTCCTCGTCGATCTCTTGTTTATATACCCGGTATCCGGGGAATCCCAACACCTTCGTCCAATCGTTCTCCATGATCAGCCGAGTTTAACCGACCGCCACTAGCTTCCGCGCCCATCGCGGAAAACCGGGAGAGCCTACACCTCCGCAATCCGGCGAAGCGGTTGGCCGTAACGAACGTCGGTTCCTCGCGGTTCAGCGAGTGAAGAAAGTTGCGTAAAAGCGGCGGGTTCGTCAGATTCTCGCTCAGAGCCGTTTTTCCGAGTTCAGGAACCACTATCGGTTTGGGTGTTTTCGTTAAGCCCAGCGGGCGGGCAACCTTTTCGGGAGGAGTTTATGCGTGCAAATCGTGTTGTGAACACTACGGGCTTTCTACGGCGCGTCCTCGTCGTCGCAATCGTGGTTTCAGGTATGCCAGTTCCGGCGCATCCGTCGCAGGCTAAAGAGACTGTGATCTACAACCAGCAGGGTAACGCTGCCAACCCGGAATCTGATCTCATTGCAGATCGCAATGGCGTACTCTACGGCACCGCATCCTCAGACGGCGGAGGCGGCTATGGCGCCGTATTCTCGTTAACTCCACCTGCTCCAGGGCAGACGGATTGGACGGAGAAAATTCTCTACGAGTTCCAGGGCGGCAGCGACGGCATCTACCCGATAACAGGCCTTACGCCCGATGGACACGGCGGATTTTTCGGCACGACTGCCGAGGGCGGCGGTGGCCCCTGCGTTTCTTTTGTCGAACCAGGATGTGGGACCGTCTTTCATTTGATGCCGCCGGCGGATGGACAGACGAATTGGTCTGAGACTGTTCTGTACAGCTTCCAGGGCGGCAGCGACGGGAACCTATCCGATGCGCGTCTATTGCTCGACGACGCCACAGGTGCGCTCTATGGTGTGACCTATTTCGGCGGCCCATGGAACGCTGGCACCGTCTTCGCGGTGATGCCGCCAGCTCAAGGCCAGACGAATTGGACCGAGGCAGTACTTTATTCCTTTACCGGCGGCGCGGATGGCGGCTTCCCTTTTGCCTACCTGATCACTGAAGCGAATGGCGCTCTCTACGGCACGACCACCGCGGGCGGGCCGCTCGGATGTGGCACCGTGTTCCAGCTAGTGCCGCCGGCTCAAGGCCAGACGAATTGGACCGAGACCGTACTCTACGGTTTTGGGGGATACACTTCGGGTGACGGGGGCAGCCCTGACGCAGGGCTCGTCGCCGACGCATCCGGCAATTTTTACAGCACGACCGCCTCGGGGGGCACACACTACAATGCCGGCACGGTATTTGAGCTTTCTCCGCCGTCCGGCGACCAATCGACCTGGACGGAGACAATTCTCTACAATTTTACAGGTGGGAAGGATGGCGGCTTCCCCACTGCCGACATTATTATGGACGGGAACGGCGCAATTTACAGCACTACCTCCGCAGGAGGCACTTCGAACAACGGCACGGTGTTCAAGCTCTCGCCGCCCGGCACCGGACAGACTGCTTGGACTGAGAAGGTCCTTTACAGCTTCAAGGGATCCCCTGACGCCTACTACCCAACGAGTGGGCTGACTGTGGGGAAGGTGGGGACCAAAACCGTACTTTTCGGGGACACCCTCGACGGCGGCGACGACGACAACGGCGCGGTGTATGAAATAACGGACAGCGGGTTCGTTCATTAAGCCTACCGTCAAACTTGAAGGTAATTGGCTGGCTTCAGCGCAAAGCGCACCCTCCGAAAGGCACCTCCAAAACAAATTTCTGTTATAAGAGCCTGCTTGATCGCCTGGCTGGCCTGCGCCGCCGGCTTCTGCCAGGACGGCCAAGCCTTGTTCCACAAGATGCAGCAGGCCTTGCGAGGCACCGATAAACTCGCCGGGATTCGCGATTTCGATCTGAAATCGTGATTGTCCCATTACGGGATCTGCGTTCAACTGGCCGGTTTTGAGTCACCAATCTCGAAATCCCCCGGCCCCATTGAAAACAAACACCCAACGGCAATCGGTAAGCCGGATCCCGTTCGCGGCCGTGCTATCGTCAGACCGGTACAGATAGGGGATTTATATACTTAGCTACCCAGCAGCAAGACATCTTATAAGAAAGGAGGTGTGGTCAATGGCACAGTCCACGGTTGAGAAATTAACGCACGACATCGTTTCGTTAGTGCTCCGAAACGAGTGTGGCTACGCGGGCGGCGTTCGAGCGATCTCGAACGCTCTCGTATCGATCAATGAGCGGCATCGCCAGGAGCAGCACAGAGCATGTGATTCCGAGAAGGCCAAAATCGTTGAACTGACTCGGGAAGTAGGACGACTTGAGAATCTGTACGCTGCGGTGTTGGTCCGGGTTGAACGCTGCAATGCAGTAGAGTCTCAATAACCGGTACCAACCTGACAGTAATTGGCTGGGTAGCTAAGTATATAAATCCCCCAGACAACAGGGACCCTCCGCACCCGCCGCAAAGCGTCCTGCGGACGGCCCGCCCGCTCATTGACAACAGAATTTCACGCTTTATTACCCGCCGATATTCGCCCATTATTCGTCTGTTATTCGCCTGCCCCCCGGCGTCGGCCCAACCAACTCCAACCCGGCGCCATTGGCCAAAGTCACGCATCCCTAAATAGTCAACTCAATGATTACAAGGGCCAAATCGGGTTCGTCTGCTCAAAAATACATCCGGCCCCGCCATGCGCCACGCTGCACAATCTTGCACATTCTGCACAATTGGCGCGTTTTTTCGTGGGGCAGGCGGTTTCGCCTCCGATCACCCCCCTATTGCACGGGCGGAGGCGGAGGCGGCAGCACGGTGATCGTGAGTGGCTTCAGGGGCGAGGTACTCAGGAATTGAGTGATGGCCTCGACACCCGCCACCGTCGCCGAGGAGATGTTCTCGCTCTCACAGCCAGCCGGGCTGTACGTGTCCGTGACGTAAACGTACGGCGCCATGTTGGATTTGCCGCAAATACAATCCGCCGTCGTCTTGCCTTTTTCGATCACGCAGGGCGAGTCCAGGCAAAAAGCCCATGCCCGCGGCTTCTCCCCCTTGATGGGACATTCCAGGTAGCTCTTGATCGGATAATAGCGCGACGGGATCCACACTCCCTCCGCCGGCTTAACTTTCGGCACGTACAAACACTCTTGCGAGTAGCCGCCGGCGGAGAGACCCTCCATCACGTTGCATGTACACGAGAAGAAGCTGCCGCCCTTGTCCTTGCACGTTGCGGTCGTGCATAATGCGTAGGTTCCGTCGCAGACGCGAAATTGCGGCGGAGTTTTGGCGAGCAACAGCATGGCGCCAAGCGTCAGGCCGCCGAAAGAAAGAAAGTGCCTCGTCATATTGCGCAATCGTGTCTCCTATTGCCCATGGAAATCCGCAACCCCCACCCGCACAATCGTCCCCCGCTTCTCCGGGTCCGGCTTCTCCGTCCACACGCCATACACCCGCCCCCCATACGCCGCGACGCCCGAATAGTCCCCCATGAACGCGCTCTCGTTGGTGCGGAACGCCGCGCTTGTCCACGCATAGTTTTGGAACGAACGGCCCCCGTCGGTGGATCGCGCCAGCGTCACGGTCTGCGAACGGTTCTGCGGACCGGCCCGCCGGTCGTAGAACAGCAGGTCCAAGTCACCCGTCACGGGGTCCGCGGCGAGCCATTGGAAGAAATGATCGGCGCCGTTATGGATGGAATCGCTATTCACCCGCACCGGCGGCAACCAAGTCCGGCCGCGATTATCGGATGCCGCGCAGAAGACATCCACGCCGCCATAGCGGTAGTCGCTCCAGGCCACGTACAACCGCCCTCGCTGGCCGGCGCGCCGGTCCACGGCGATCTGCGGAAACCCATTGGCGCGCGAAAAGGACTGCAACTGAAACATGGTGGGGCCGGTCTGCTCGATTGTGCGCGGCGGCGCGAACGTTCGACCGCCATCGCGCGACAGCGTAAACTGCAGCGTGCTGTTGGCGGACCACACCGCGTAGAGCGTGCCGTCGCTGCCCACTGCGCCGGCGAAGCCTTCGAGCGCGCCGTTGTCGTCGCGCGGCAGTCCGCGCTGGCGGTCGATCTCCAGCGGCGCGGACCAGGTCAGGCCGCCGTCGGTCGAGCGCGCGAGCCGGATCTGGGAATCGGCTAAGGTCCAGCGCGTCCAACCTACGTACAGGTTGCCGCCATAAGGGCCATTAGTATCGTCGGCGACGATATACGGCTTGTCCTCCCAGGGAATGCCCGGCTCGGTGGGGTGCTCGATGATCGGGATGTGCTTCGCCTCCCAGGTCGCGCCGCCGTCGAGCGACCTGCGCACGAACAAGCCGCTGCGCGTGGCGCCGTACGCCCAATAGTTGAAGCGGCCCAGCTTGTCGAACGCCATGTAGCAGAGGATGGCGTGGCCGCGATTATCGAAGGTCACCGAGACGTCGCCCGAGGTGCGATAGTTCGGCGGTTCGATGCCGGTGGCGGCTTGCCAGTGCTGGCCGCTGTCGGTCGAGAAGGAGATGTGCGCGTTGTCCTGAAACGCCGCCACCACCTGCCGCGGATCGCGCGGATTGATGGCGATGGAAGGTTCGGTGAAGAAGCCGGGCGCCGGGGTGAGATCGCGTACCTCGGCGTGCGGAGCGGGCGGCAGGTCCTTGGCGGCGGCCAGCAGTGGGAGCCAGAGAGCCAGAATAGCGGTCAAGTCAATTTCCTATGGCAATCGCCAGCGTCTGCGTGCCGCTTGCGCCGCCCAACGTAAACGTCAGAGGCACCGCATCGCCGGCGGCGACGTTCGGCACCACCACGTCGAACTGGTACAGTCCCATAAAATTCGGAGCCAACCCGTCGTAGGGAACGCTCGTCGCCGCCACGCCGCCAAACGAAATGGTAAATGGCGCGGTGACCGTATTGAGCTGCTCCACAAGCTGGCCCGGCTGAATGCTGGGTTTCACCGGTCCGAAGCCGATGCCGTAGAGGGTCAGCGTATCGCCCGGCTTCGCGGCCTCGGAGTTGAGGCCGGAAATCGCGCCCGGCGGCAGAACGTAGGTGCCGTCGGGCTCCAGCGCCACTACGTATTGGGTGCCATCAATCTTGAAATTGGCGGGTGCGAGCAGCCCGGGCTGGGTGGCATTCACGGTGACGGTGAAGGGCGGGCTGGCGCCTGCGCCGGTCTGGACGATCAGGGGTTGCGCGCCGGTGGGCACTGCGCCCGGCACCTGCACGTTCACCTGCAGGGGGCTGACGTAATCGACGAAAGCCGGCAGGCCCGCGATGGTCACGCTGGTGCCTCCGAGCGTGGTCGGCCCGTCCACGCCGCCGGGGCCGGAGAAATCTTCGGTGCCCCATGTGCGCGTACCCGCGGCGAGGTTGGTTCCGTAAATCTCGATCCACGAGCCGGGCGCGAAAGTCGGAAATTCGCCGTACGCGCTGGCGCTGACCGCCGCCACGATATCCGGCTGCGGAATGGCGGGGTAGTCGAACAGGATGTAAGAACCCACCGGCGAGCCGGCGCCGAAAACTGCGGTGGTCGTAAAGTCGAAGTAGAATGCGCCGTTGGTGGGCGGCTCGGGAAACGACGCCTCTACATCGAAGGAACCGGGCGGTTTCGGCGTCGGCGTACAGATGTTGCCAACGGTGCAGATCTGCGCGGAACTCGAAGCGGCGATGGTGGGGCCAAATGTACCTTCGAGGATCTCCACGAAGTTTCCGGAACTGGCGCCGGTCTGAAAGGCGGAGATCAGATCCATCGTGAGCGTGTCCGCTTGGGAGGGCGCGGCCGTGTTGGCATTGCCACGGTAGATTACCTGCAACAGGTAGTACACGTTGACCAAGCTGCCATCCGAGTTGTTCGCGCAGGACAGCGTCCCGGTGACGCTATAGACGTCGCCGTTGGCCAGAGTGACCGTATTCGCCAGGGGCAGGCTGGCGGTCGAACTGTAGCCCAAAGGTTGGGACGGGCAACTGCCGTCGAGGCACTTGCCGTCGACTTGAAAACCGATGTTCGCGGCGTAGGCGGCGGCGCCGAATAGCGCGATCGCTAAGAGTACCGGCGTGACGGTGCGGCGTATCATTGAGGCGCCTTTCTCGCCCATTATTTTACCCTATCGGGCAACGCTTCGCGGGGCCCTCATCATTACCTGTACCCTAACCGGAGAGATACAATCCGCCAGTCCGTTCCTTGCTTCCTCAATACGAACAGCACCGGGTCGTGTCTTGCTGTCAGGGAACCAATCTGCGCGATCGCGGCATCTACCAGCACCACGTCCGCAGTCACAAACCGGATGGAATTGCGGACAATGCGCGGGGCGGTCGCTTCCGACCATGGACGCCCGGAAATCTTCGCCATTCGCCGCTCCATATCGGACAGGCGGTCCAGCTCCGCCGGATCCGCGTCGGAGGTGAACACGCTGGATGGCGGTTTAGAGTCCGGGTCGCCGCGGGGTTCGTTGAGGGTGTCGATCACCTTGTCGATCGCCATGCGATCGGCGGTTTGATCGGCCCATAAGCAGGCGCAGAATATGAGCGAAATGCAGAGAATCGGCTTCATACCGGCATAATGCCTCCTCTAGCGGTGTTCCTTTCAACGTTCGGACCTGCTCAGCGCCCGGTCCACCGACCAGGCACCCGATCCCGAGATCATGATGGCGGCCGTCATAGCCAGCACCAGCAGGTGATACTCGACGCCTTCGCCCTTCTGTTGGCCGCCCCAGTTCATGAACAGGCCGTTCGAGCCATGCACTCTGACGATCGCCACCACCATATTGCAAGCGACACCGAAGGCCGCCACCCGGCCGAACAGGCCCAGGATCAAACCGATTCCGCCGAAGAACTCGGCGGCAATCGCCAGAAATGCGAACACTGTCGGAATGCCCGTGTGCTCGAAGCCGTGCATGGTTCCGGAGAAGCCGTAGCCTCCCCACCAGCCCAGCATCTTCTGGGCTCCGTGCGCGAAAAACACCACGCCCAGCACCAGGCGCAAGATCGTGGGGACGGCGTGCGGATTCGTGTGAATCAGTTTGCGTAGCATAATGTCCGATGGTATGTGATACTGTTGGCTTTTCCAATTATGCCACTTCAATCTCTTTCCCGGCGCGGGTTTTTCGCCTTGACCGCGGCCGCACCGCTAGCGTCCGCCTTCGCGCGGGGCAAAGGCCTGCCCATCGGCCTGGAGCTGTATTCCGTGCGCAACGAACTGAAGCAGGACCCGATGGGCACGGTGCGCGCCGTGGCCAAGATGGGCTACGAGTGCGTGGAATTCTTCTCGCCGTATTACGCGTGGACGCCGGACTACGCCAAGCAGGTGCGCGAAATGATGGACGACGCCGGCGTCCGCTGCCTGTCGACGCATAACGGACCGGAATCGTTTACGCCGGACGGAATGGCGCACGCCATCGAACTGAACCACATTATCGGGAGCCAGTTCATTGTGTGGGCAAGCGCCGGAAATCCGAAGACGCTGGATGGGTGGAAGGCGGTTGCCGAACGCCTGAATCAAGGCGCGGAGAAGATGAAATCAGCGGGGCTGCGCGCCGGTTATCACAACCACCAATTGGAATTCAAGCCCATTGAGGGGAAGCGTCCGATTGAGGTGCTGGCGGCCAATACGGGCAAGGACGTGATGCTGCAACTGGATGTGGGCACTTGCATCGAAGCGGGGTCGGACCCGGTGGCCTGGGTGGAGGGAAATCCCGGCCGGATCCGGTCGATGCACTGCAAGGACTGGTCGCCGGAGAAGGGCTACAAGGTTCTGTTGGGCGAGGGCGTGGCGCCGTGGAAAAAGCTTTTCGAGGCGGCTGAGAGGACCGGCGGGCTGGAATTCTACCTGGTGGAACAGGAAGGCAGCGACTATCCGGAGTTGGAAACGGCGCAACGGTGTCTGGCGAATTTCCGGAGGCTGCACGAGTAGGGCGGCGCCATGCGCCGCCATTCTAGTTTGCGGTAATCGCGCCGAATACGCCGGTAGTCAAGTTGGCCCCGCCGGCATTGAAATACAAAACGTTGGTCGGCCCGGATTCGGTGTTGCCGTCTCCAAACTCGAGGCCCCAGAGTCCGGGAAGGGTGAGATCCTGTGCGCCGCTCTGCAGGAAACCTTGAAACGTTCCGTCCGTAGGATTGTAAGCGCCGATCCAGCCGCTGCCCGTATTTCCCACCAGAAGCATGCCGCTGAACGCGCCAAAATTGGCGGGCGCCAGCGCCACTCCCCAGGGCTGATTGAACCACCCGTTCTCCAGCCGCAACAGGCGCTTGCCGTTGGTGTTGTAGGCATCCACGTAGCCCGTGCCGCCGCCGGCGATGGCGTTGTACGTCACGTAGATTCTCGTCCCGATGGCCTGAATGCCGGCGGGCGAGTACGTCTTGGGTATCTGCGGATCTTTGAACGCCCCCGCCGGCAGCGTCATCGGAGCGAACGACGCCGCATCGTAAGCTTCAATGCCGCCGTTGGCATTCGCCGCGTAGTAAGTTTGCGCGCCGCTGGTGGCGTTCTTGGCGACGGTCAGACCTTGGTAGGATGCGCCCGCGGCGGAGTTATTCACCATGATGGTCGCTGTAGTCACGTGGCATCTGGCGCACGACGGGCTGTTGCTGTTTTGGACAGCGGCATCCCAATTCACGATGAGGCCATCCAGCGTGGCGAACGCGAAGTTGTGGTTTACGGGGTTGAAGGCTGTGCCGGTGGGACTACCCGGGCCTGAGGTGGCCGACGGAATGGCCACCTGCAGGCCGACGATAGTGCCATTGGCATAGTACAACGTCGAAAGACCGGTGACCTGGTCCGACGCCCACCACTCATTCTCCTTGAAGCTGGACTTGGATGGGCGGGACAACCCCCAGGGATTCACCAGACGCGAATCCTGAGTATTGGTTACGATGTTCGACACCGTGTAACTGTTGGTTTGAGCGCCGGCGGCCATGCAAAAGAGCAAGGCGGCGAAGGGCGCAAGCACACTTCTCATATTCCCCCCCGGGGCAGGCACAATTGCTTACTGGACCGCGATCACACCGAAGGCCCCGGTCGTCAGGTTGGCCCCGCCGGCGGCGAAGTAGAGCGAGGTGGTGGGGCCGGTGTCGCCGCTGCCGTTGCCAAACTCAATGCCCCAGAGTCCGTCGAGGGTAATGGGCGACGCGGCGGCGTTCTCCAGGAAGCCTTGAAACGCTCCGGTGGTAGCGTCGTAGGCTCCGATCCAGCCGCTGCCGGTGTTTCCCACCAGAATCGAGCCGTTGAACGCGCCGAAACCGGATGCCGGCGCCTGCGCCACTCCCCAGGGCTGATTGAACCAGCCGTTCTGCAATCGCAACGTGCGCTTGCCGTTGGTATTGTAAGCGTCCACATAACCGGTGCCGCCGCCGGCGATGGCGTTGTAGGTGACCCAGATTTTCGTCCCAATGGCTTGAATGCCGGCGGGCGAATAGGTCTTGGGTATTTTGGGATCCGTGAAAGCGCCGGCCGGCAGCGTCACGGGAGCGAACGACGCGGCATCGTAAGCTTCCACGCCGCCGTTGGCATTGGCCGCGTAGAAGGTCTCCGCGCCGCTGGTGGCGTTCTTGGCGATGGTCAGGCCCTGGTACGAAGCGCCGGTCGCATTGTTGTTCACCATAATGGTTGCCGTGTTGGTATGGCATCCTTCGCACGACGGGCCCGTGCGGACGTCGGTCTGGGAGTTCCAATACGAGATGGTTCCATCCAGCGTGGCGAACGCAAAATTGATGTTGCTCTTGGAGATATTGTAGGCGGCAGTTCCGGTGGGACTGCCCGGCCCGGTGGTGGCCGACGGAATCTTTACCGTCAAGCCCACGATGGTGCCGTTGGCATCGTACAAAGTCGAAAGGCCGGTGTTGTTGTCCGACACCCACCACTGGTTCTGATTGGCCGTGACGGTTTTGCTCGCCGCGCGCGAGATGCCCCACGGATTCAGCAGGTGCGAATCCTGCGAATTGGTCACGATATTCGTGACGCTGTAGCTGTTCTGCGCATTGGCGGCGGCGCAAAGCATCAAGGCCGCGCCCGCCATAATCATTGTTCTCATGTGTCCTCTTTTCATACCTTTTTCATGCCATGGATTGCGAAGGTCTGTTGACGAGTATAAATCCACCCGCGAGCCGAGTCAATGGGGTGCGCTTTGCGTTACGAGTGTAAAGCGTGCCAATCTCCCCAGTCCTAGTTTGCCGTAATGGTGCCGAACAGGCCGTGCAGGTAGTTGTCGATGCCGGCGGTAAAGTAAAGCGAGCTTTTGGATCCCGAATCGGCGGTGCCGCCGCCGAAGTAGAGCGCCCAGATCCCCGGAATTGTGATGTCCTGCTTGGAGGAGTTCTCCAAGAAGCCCAGGAACCTCCCGGATGTGGCGTTGTATGCGCCGATCCAGCCGCTGCCCACATTTCCGACCAGCACGGCGTGCTGGAACTTGCCGAAACCGGCAGGTGCTTGCGCGATTCCCCAGGGCTCATTGAACCATCCCTGTCCGAAGCTGAGCAGCAACTTGCCGGCCGAATTGAACACGTCCACGTAACCGCCGGCTCCCGCCCCCGCGGAGAACGTCACGTAGATCTTAGCGCCAATGGCCTGGATTCCATAGGGCGTATAGCCGTGCGGAATGTTGGAATCCATGAACGCTCCGGTCCCCAAGTTGACCAGGACGAATTTTGTGGTGTAGGCTTCCACTCCGCCGGCGCTGTTGGCGGCGTAAATGGTCTCCACGCCGACGTTCTTGGCCGCGGTGACGCCCGTGTAAACGGCCCCCGCGTTGGTTACTTTCTTGACCGCCTTGGTTCCCGAGGACCATTCGGAGATGGTTCCGTCCAGAGTGACAAATATGAATTTTCCGCCGACCTCGACGGTGCCCGTAGGGGTGCCGGACCCGGTGGCGCCAGCTGGCGGGATCGTCACCACCAGAGACTGGGGCGACCCGGCGCCGTTATAGAGCGTCGAAACGCCGGCGGCGTTGTCCGAGACCCACCAAAACGAGCTCGCGCTACGGGAAAGACCCCACGGATTGACCAGGTGCGAATCGGTGAATGTCCCCATTCCCGGAATATCCGAGACCAGGTTGGTCTGAGTGTAGCTATTAGTGGCGGTATCCTGCGCGCTCGCGGCGATCGACGCGAACAGCAGAATCGTCAATTTGTAACCGTTGTTCATTGGTGTGCTCCAGTGTATGTAGTTGAGCTTACGCGGCTTTGCCAGCGGAGTCAATGAAAATGGCCTGCGCGTAGCGAATGTTTACAGCTTATAATTCAGAAACAAGTGAAAACACATTTGGCAAAGTTACTAGTTTTCTTTTTGGCGGCAGCGCCCGCAACGGCTCCGCAGAGCGTCCCGCTTGTTCCGGAAGTGTCTCGCGCGCTGGCCTCCATCTCAGCGGATTCCTTGCGCGGCAACTTATATTTCATCGCTTCGGATCTGCTGGAAGGACGCGATACGCCCTCGCGGGGGCTGGATCTGGCGGCGCTCTATATCTCGGCGCAGTTCCGGCGGGCGGGTCTGGAACCGGCTGGCGACGACGGATGCTTCCAGACAGCGAAAATGTTGCGCGTCTCGCGGCCGGCGGATGGATTCGAACTGCGCTTGCACAACGGGTCGCGCATAATGGCGGTTTCGCGGGAGCAGACGACGGTGGTGAGCCGGCAGCCGCTGGATCTTTCCGGCGTGCCGGTTTACAAGATCGCGGATCCGGCGGGCTGGCAGGCCGACGATGTGAAGGGGAAGATCGTGGCACTGGACCCGCGCGCGGACACCCGTGCGGTGGCCCATGTGGCGGCGGCGCGCCAGCCAGCCGCTTTTCTCGAAACGCCGGCGGAGGGAAGCGTCCCGCGCTTGATCGATGCGGACGAGGAGCGGACCGTGTTCGGCGATGTGCCGCGGCTGATGGTAAGCGACCCGGAGGCCGTCGAGCTGCTGCGGGAGGCGAAGGCCGGCGAGACCGGGATTACCATTTCGATCAAGCTTCCCGCGCCCACCGCGACGCCGGTGACGGTGCGCAACGTGGCGGCGTTGCTGCGCGGATCGGATGGAGCGCTGCGCGGCCAATACGTTCTGCTGACGGCGCACTACGATCACATCGGCCGGAACGACGCGGGCGAAGTCTTCCCCGGAGCGAACGACGATGGCAGCGGGACGGTGTCCGTGATCGAGATTGCACAGGCGCTGGCCCGCCTGCGGGTGCATCCCAGGCGGAGCATCGTGTTTATGACGTTTTTTGGCGAGGAGGAGGGCGGGCTGGGATCGCGGTATTATACGAGCCATCCGCTGTTTCCGCTGGCCAAAACCGTGGTGGATTTGAATCTGGAGCAGGTGGGGCGCATCGATTCAAACGCGGGTCTGGAGATTTCGAATGCGACGCTCACGGGCTTCCAGTACTCGACCGTGCCGCGCACGCTGCAGCGGGCGGGCGCGCTGACGGGCGTGAAGGTTTATGAGACTCCCAACGGCGACGACTTCTTCGACCGCAGCGATAACCTAGCATTCGCGGAGCACGGCATTCCGGCGCACACGCTCGCGGTGACGTTCGAGTTTCCCGACTATCATGAGAGGGGCGACGTGTGGCAGAAGATCGATTATGGCAATATGGCCAAGGTGGACCGCATGATCGCGCTGGGGGTGGAGATGCTGGCGGATAGCGTCGCTCCGCCGCGGTGGAACAGTGAGAATCCGAAAGTGGGGCGGTATTTGAGAGAAAAATAGATTCCGTGCAGGCACTTCCGTCTGCCAACCCTGTTATGTCGCCTTGGGGCGAGGAGAATCCGAAAGTGGGGCTGTATTTCAGGGAGAATTAAATTCCGTGCAGGCACTACAATGTGGGGCAGGCGCTTCCGCCTGCCGACCCTACTTTGTTATGTTCTACCGCCGAAGGCTTCCTCACTGGCATCCCGATATCTCCGACACAACCTTCCTTGTTTGTTACCTGGCGCTTGGCTGGTTCCATCCCTCAGACTCGACTGCCGCAGCCGGCCGGTGGCGTGCCTCTCTCCGCGGGGCAGGTCTTCGTCGCGTTGGATCGTAAAGCCGACAAAGCACCCAGGCTCGGAGTTGATAGAAATTCCTTGCACTCTCGCCATATCGCAAGGACTGGACCACCATACTTGCGACACGCGCATCCCGCAGCCAAACTGATCATGCCCAATCATGTGCACGTGTTGCTGCTGCCGAAGAACCCGTTGCCGGTGATTACGCGGTGGTTGAAAGGATCCACCGCGCGGCAGGCCAACCTGATCCTGGGCCGCACAGGACAGGCTTTCTGGCAGGACGAATCTTTCGACCATCGGGTACGCGATGAAATGGAACTGGATAAGATTGTTCGGTACGTGGAGTGCGGGCTTGGCGGCGGACCCGCGCGATTGGCCGTGGTCCAGCGGGCGATTGGCCGTGGTCCAGCGGGCGCTTGGCCGGCGGAAGCGCCTGCCCCACCAAGAATTAGAGCAGGATGCCACGGGGCTTGGGCGTGTAACCGGGGAAGACTTTGCCCAGATCCCGGTTGCCTAACTGGCCTTCGACCAGTTCGCCTAAGACATCGCGGAAATCGGTGGTGAGGGCGAGGTCGCGCGCTTCGTAGAGCTGCTCCGGCTGGAGGCCGGGCCACTGGCCGTAGACTCTGCCGCCGCGCACGCCGCCCCCCATCGCGAACATGACGTTGGCGTGGCCGTGATCGGTGCCACGGTCGCCGTTTTCGCGCGCGGTGCGGCCGAACTCCGACATGGTGACCAGGGCCACATCGTTCCGGCGGTCGCCCAGGTCCAGCCAGAACGCGGCCAGCGCCGAGCCGAAATCGGCGAGCCGCGTAGCCAATTGGCCCTGCGACGCGCGCGGGCCCACCTCGTTGACGTGATGATCCCAGCCGCCCAGGTCGGCGAAGGCCATCTCGACGCCCACATCCGCCTTGATGAGTTGCGCGATCTGGCGCAAGCAATCGCCAAAGCGGCCTTTGGGATAATTGGCGCCGGCGGCCGGCTCGTAGGGACGCTTCTGAATGGATTGCAACAGCGCGACCGCCGCGAATGTCTCGCTTCCGGCGGCTTGCAGCATGGGATCCCGGCTATCTGCATAGAGCGCCTGGAACGCGCCGGAAGCCTCCGCGTTGCGCACCTGGAAGTCGCGCAGATTTTGCACGGCGACTGCGGGGTTGGGGCCGCGCATGGCGCGCGGTAGAGCCGAGCCCATGGCGACGGCGCGCACCGGAGAGACGCGCGCGGCGGGATCCGCGCGCGGCAAAGCCCGGTTCATCCAGCCATCGGCGGTGGCTTTCAGGCCGGGGGTGGCCGATTCCATGAAGTCCTGCGCATCGAAGTGCGAGCGAGTCGGATCGGGAGAACCGGCGGCGTGTACGATGGCGAGGTGCCCGTCGTCCCAGATGGGCTTGAGGGGCGCGAGCGCCGGATGCAGGCCGAAGAAACCATCCAGGTCAATGGCGGCGTCTTCGCGCTGGTCCGATCTCTGCGAGGGCCGCGGCACGGCGATGGAGGGCCGCAGTTCGTAGTATCGCTTTTCGGCGTGCGGGACGACGATGTTGAGGCCGTCGGCGGCGCCGCGTTGAAAGATGGCGACCAGGATTTTCTTGCGCGGCGAGGGCGCGTCGGCGGCGTAAAGCGCGCGCTCGAGCCATAAGGGCGCCGCGCCTGCGCCCACCATCGCCAGAGCGGAGTTGCGAAGGAAGAATCTGCGGGTCGGCATGCGGTTACTTCTTCTGAAACTCCGGGGAACCCAGAGCGACGCCCTCGGAAGCCTGGGCGTTATCGACTCTGACCCCCGGCACCTTGTTGTTTACCAGCGCGACACTGAAGTTCATGCGCGCCAGAAGGCCGGCGGAGTTCAACCACTCCTGGCCGGAATTCGAATAACCTGTCGGCTCGGCTTTGCGGTAGAGCGGCTCGCCGAGCTGGGTCAACTGATTGTTCAGGCCGAACGCGAAGTCCACGTTGGCGTCGACCGCGCGCAAGGAACTGGCCACCATTTCGAGCGGCGATTTCATCTTGGAGCGGTAAGCGCCGCGCGACCAAAACTCGGGCGAATCGAACATCGTTTTCAGCACGGCGCGCAGGTCGCCATCTTTCTTGAGAAATGTGGCGGCCATGCGGTCCACCAGCGTCTCGGGCGGATCGTCGGCCACGAAACGCATGGCCAGCTTGCGCGAGATGAAGTGCGCGGTGGAGGGATGATGCGCGAGCAGATGCAGCACCTGGAACCCGTCGTCTCTGCCGCCGCCGGCCGGAATGCGGACGCCCAGGACGGTCTTTTCGCCATTGTCGTGCATCCGCGGATTGAACTCGAATTCGGCCACCCGCCGCGGCTGGCGGATGGTCCATCCGGTGAAGCAGCGGGCTACTTCGGTGACGTCCTTTTGGGTATAGCCGCCGTCTACGCCGAGGGTGTGCAGTTCCAGGAGTTCGCGTCCATAGTTCTCGTTCAGCCCGCGTTGCTGGCGGCGGCCGGCGGCCGATTCCGCGCCCGTCGACTGCCAGTTATCGAGATAGAACAGCATGGCGGGACTCTGCGCCGTGGCGAGCAACAGGTCCTCGAACTTGCCGAGAACGTGCGGGCGAATCTCATCGCGCTCATATGCGGTGACCAGATAGCGGTCGGCGCCTTTGTCGAGGAATACGTTGAAGTGGTTATACCAGAAATCCGCGAGAACCTCTTCTAATTGGCGGTTGCTGTAGACGGCGCGCAGCAGTTTGGCTTCGACGAGGTCCTGCGCCACCACGGCCTGCGGTCCATTGGCGCTTTGAATGCGGCGGCGCAAGTTCGGGGGAGCGGCGGCGAACAGTTGCATGCGCATGCCCTGTCCCATGCTTTCGAGCAACTGGTCCTGACGGTCTTGCGGAAATGCATTGAACAAATCGAACCTCTGTTGCGGAGTGCCTGTGCGCAGCACGCGGAGCTGCTCGGGCGCGAGAAGCGCGGCCAACTCGGGCTTGGGCGGCTGCCCGCTATTCTGGTCCGTTTTGGCTTGCAGGCGCGCCGCCACACGGTCGACCATCATGCGCTTGTCGGGATCGCCGGGGAAGGGAAGCCTGCCCGCCACCATGGCCTTGACCAGCACGGGAGACGGGTAGTTCTGGAGCATCTTGGCAGTGCTCATGCCGAGCGTGTCGAGCGGGCGCAGCTTGGCAACGAGAACGGTATTCTCGGGGATGCGCTCCGGGTGGAGCTGCAAGTCGATCCACTTCTTGAGGCCCACCGCTTGAACTTGCCGGATATCGCCGGGGCGCGGGCCGAAAGTGAGCCGGCTGAGGGCGTGCCCGGCTCTTTGATCGTTCGCGATGGACTGCAGAAATGGAGCGGATGGTTGGGCGCTCTTGGCGGCGTAGACGGAAACGCAGATCGGGAGAATACCTAAGGCGACAAAAGCGGCCAGAAATGATTTATTGAATTGCACTGTATATATATAAACGCCGTTGGCGATGCGGAGTTGCGTTGGCGTCTTCTGCCTTCTGTCTTCAGTCGGTATTCGGCACCAACCAGTGAATCGCGGCGAACGCCACCAAGTAGATGAATCCCGCAATGACAAACAACGGCGAGTAGGCCCTGTGCGACCAATCCAGCCAGTAGCCGACCAGCGGCGCCACCAGCATGCCGCCCACGGCTCCGCCAAAACCTCCCAGGCCCACCACCGATCCCACGGCGGCGCGCGGAAACAGGTCGGAGGCCAGCGTGTAGAGATTCGCCGACCAGCCTTGGTGCGCGGCGGTGGCCACGCCTACCAAGCCCACGGCCAGCCACATGTTGCCGCGCGCGGTACCCACGAAGATCACCGAAGTCACCGCCACGGCGCAGATCAGCATGGCGGCTTCGCGCGCGCGGCGGGGCCTCCAACCGCGTTTCACGAGCGCCGCGGAGATCCAGCCGCCGCCGATAGATCCGACCGTGGAAGCCTGGTATACCACGATGATCGGCAATCCCAAATGGGCGAGATCCAGGCCGTAGACGCGGTTGAAGAAGCCCGGCAGCCAAAACAGGTAGAACGACCAAGCCGGATCGGTGAGGAACTTGCCCAGGATGAAGGCCCAGGCGGAACGGCTGGCGAGCAGGCCGCTTAGGGATGGACGCGCCAAGTCTTCTTCGGGCAAGGGCGGGGGCGGCTGGCGATGCGGGCCGCCGAGGAACCACCACCAGAGCAGCACCCAAGCCAGGCCGGCGGCGCCGGTGACGATGAAAGCGGAGCGCCATCCGTAGTGCAGCGCAAGGTAGGGCACCGCCAGCGGAGCGAGAATGGCGCCGATATTTGCGCCGCTGTTGAAGATGCCGGTGGCCAGCGCGCGCTCGCCCTGCGGGAACCAATCGGCGACGGTGCGGATAGCGGCCGGAAAGTTAGCGGACTCGCTCAGCCCAAGGGCGAAGCGCGCGATTCCGAAGCCCGCCGCACTGCGCGCCAGGGCGTGCCCCATGGCGGCCAAGCTCCACAGGGCTACGGCCACGGTATACCCGATGCGCGTGCCAGCCCAGTCGATCAGGCGGCCGGCGAAGGGCATCATGAGCGCATAGGCGAGTTGGAAGGCGAACACGATCCAAGCGTAGTCGGCTTCGCGCCAGCCGAGCTGCTTTTCGAGGGTGGGCTTGAGCAGGCCGAGCACCTGGCGGTCGACATAGTTGATGGTGGTGGCGAAGAACAGGAGTCCGCAGACGCACCAGCGGAGCCGGGGCGCGGAGGGGCGTGCGAGGAGGTCCGTGATTTCCATGAAGCCGCCGCCTATCCACTATAATGCAGCGACGCGAGGCGATAATCGTACGTACCATGCAGGCGAGTCGTACGTATGATATGATCGTTTCGTGGAGGATGCCATGAAGGTGACTGCATCGAAGCTGCGGGAGAACGTCTACAAAATCCTGGATGAGACTATCGAGACGGGCCAGCCCGTGGAGATTGTGCGCAAAGGACACGTGCTGCGGATCGTGCTGGACCAGCCGCCCAGCAAGCTGGCCCGGCTGAAGAAGCGGTCCTGCTTCGTAGGCGACATCGACGATGTCATCGGCATGGATTGGTCGAGCGAATGGTCGGAACTCAAGTGATCTACCTGGATACGCACGTCCTGATGTATCTTTTCGACGGCGAAGTAAGCCGGCTAGGAGCGGCGGCGCGCAAGGCGATCGATCGTAACGACCTAGGGGCATCCGCTGCCGTCGTGCTGGAGCTGGAGTTCCTGCACGAAGTCGGCCGGCTGAAGCCGACCGCTTCCAAGCTGATATCCACCCTGGCCACCGACATCGGTCTGCGCGTGTGCGATCTGCCTTTCCGGACGATTGTGGAGCAAGCGCTGGCGGAAGGCTGGACGCGCGACCCATTCGACCGGCTGATCGTAGCGAACGCCAAGGCGGCCGGCGCTGCGCTGGTCACCAGAGACGCGCACATTCGCGGCCACTACTCCCGCACGGTGTGGTAAATCGCATTTGTCTTACTGGACGGTGGCCTTGACGACATAGTCGAGGCGTGGAAAATGGTTTTCCAAATAGACGTTGCCCTGCCGTTCGATCTCGACGCCATCGGGACCGCTGCCGCGCGGCGGCATGTCGCCATAGCCGCCATATAGCCGTTCGAGCACGTCCATGCCTTCGGCCACGCGCCCGATCGGGGCGAAGCCCTGACGGTCGAGCGAGAGGTTGTCGCGCATGTTCACGAACACTTGCGTGGTGCGCGCGCCGGGGCCGAAAGTGGCGAAGGTCACCGTGCCTTTGCGGTTCTTCTGTTTCACCGGATCGTCGGGGATGCGCAATGACGACCAGATCTGGTAAATCCTAGGATCGCCGTTAATGCCGAATTGCACGACGAAGCGAGGCACCACCCGATAGAAGCAGTTGCCATCGTAGTAGCCGTTCTTCACCAGCTCGTAGAAATGGTCCACACCGTGCGGCGCCCAGGCGCGCGCGATATCGAGGACGACGGCGCCTTTGCTGGTGTCGAGATGGACGCGAAAAACATCTGGAGTCGGCCCAAGCTTGGCCGGTGCGGGGGCGGGTTTGCTTTCGGGAGGCTGGGAGCAGCCGGCCAGGAGCAGGCTCGCGAGCAGGGCCGCGGCAGCGCATGGCGCCGCCCCACGCACCTTAGCGCGCATAAACCCGTACATAATCCACCAGCATGGTTTGGGGAAACTGGGTGGTTTTGTCCGGATCGCCCGGCCACTCACCACCGACCGCCAAGTTGAGGATCAGGAAGAAAGGATGGTCGTAGACCCACTTGGCGCCGGCGGGCAGCGAGGCGGGCGTGACGGTGAAGTAGGTTTGGCCATCCAGCAGGAACGCGATGCGCCCGGGCGTCCACTCGATGGCGTAGATATGATAATCGCTCGCGAACGGTCCCGCCACAATGCGGAAAGGTTTGCCTATGCTGTCGTCGCCCGAGTAGCCCGGGCCGTGGATGGTGCCATGCACGATATCGGGCTCGCGGCCGATGTTCTCCATGATGTCGATCTCGCCGCAGGCTGGCCATCCTTGGCGCTTGACGTCGGCGCCGAGCATCCAGAACGCGGGCCAGATGCCCTGCCCGTAGGGAATTCGGATGCGAGCTTCCGCCCGGCCGTATTCGAAGGCGAACCTGCCTTGCGTCCTCAGGCGGGCCGAAGTGAATTTGCCCGGCGCAGGCTGCAGCGCTTGTATCACCAGGTGGCCCTGGCCATCCAGATGCGAATTGCCGCGGTTGTCGGTGTAGACTTCCGACTCATGGTTGCCCCAACCGTTGCCGCCGAAATCGTAGGCCCACTTTGCGGGATCGGGCGGCGAGCCGGGCGCGCCGTCGAACTCGTCGCTCCAGATGAGGCGGCGATCCTGGGCGGCAAGGGGCAGCACAATGGCGGCCATGATGAACGCCGCATGCCAGCGAATTACGCTCAAGCCGTATCCCCCTTCGCGTTCATCAACTCCTCGCCCGCAGTCCGCCAGAACGCCCAAATCACAATAAGCAGCGCCATCGCCGGATAAGCGATTACGGCCGACTCATAGGGTTTGGTCAAGTTCTGCGCGCCGGGAGTCTGCAACAGGGTGTTGCAAAAGAAAAGCGCCGCCATGGTGGATACCAGTCCCAGGCGCAGCAGCACAAAAACGAGCAGCGTGAAGATGGCCAGAAAGAACAGAAAATTGATCCAGCCCGCTTGCAACGAGCCGCCATTCGACAGCGTGAAAAGCACGGCCGCAGCCGCCGAAGCGATCCAATCCTTACGGAAAATCGCGCGGAAGCAGAAGATGGCGAACACGAAAATCAGGCCAAACTCCGCGGCGTTGCGGGCCCGGCCCACGACATCGGCGATGAAGTAGCGGGCGCTGAGGCCCACGCCGGCGCCGGCCGTGCTGCCGATCGCGCCGTGCGAGGCGTCAATCCACCCGCTGACGCAGAACAAGCCCACGATGATCAGCCCTACCAGAGCACCATAGAGGACGTGCGCAGCCACCTGCGCGTCCTGCCAGCGGCCCGCCAGCACGCGGCTCCACGCCAAGATGGCATGCGGCCACCGCGCGCGGACGGCGGGCTCCAGGGCGATATAAAGCAGCCAGATGAGCGCGGCCGACAGGAACCAATCCGCCGCATTTGTGGTGAAGATCTGAATCATCCCGATATCCGCCACCCAGTGCGTGGAGCACGCCCATCCTACGGCCGCCAAAATGAAGATGGTGGCCGCCAGACGCCATGCGCCGCGCCGGTCGCCGCGGCCCGCGCGCAGATTGCGCGCCGCCACGAATGCGGAGAAGAGGAACACCAGCCCCATGGTGAATCGTTCGATCAGCGTGCGTGCCGAAACTCTCCAATCGCGGACGAATGTCGCGGGTTCATGCCATGCCTGCGACCAGGGTGAGAGCACCTGCAAATCCACGGCCTTTCCATGCCAGGCCGCGGCTTGCACCGTGAGATCGGTAAGTTGCGTGGGGTGCTGGCCTTTCCATGCCTTCCGCCAATCGAAGGCATGCAGCGGGGTGAACTTGGGCGTGGTCTCCGGCCATTGCGAGATGTCGAAACCGATGGCGCGCGAAATCGCCTGGACGTCGATTGGAGTGCCCGCTGCAGCAGGCGCGGAGCGATCCACTTCCGGGGGGACGGCATGGAAAAACCGGAGCTCGCCTTTGCTATTGAGCCACTCTTCGACCATGCCCGAGATCACCGGCGCGGGGCGTGTTGCGGTTACCTCCCCGTCCGGGTCCGCGACCAGCGGCAGCGGGCTTTCGCGATAGCCGAGACGCAGCGGAGATTCCGCTTGAAACCAGCGGCGCGCTTCCGCCGGGTTCTTGACGTGCTTGCCCGAGTCGTGGATGAGGTCCCAATCCCAGCCCATGTCGTACTTTTTATCGGCTGGGACGGCCGTATAACCGAATCCCGCGGCGTACTCGCGAGCTTTAGCTGCCAGCGCATCGGGCGACAACTCGAAAGGCGCCAGGCTGTGGCCTTCGGCATACGTGCGCACGAACGGCACCGCAATAATCAGCGCGGCGATTCCCAACGCCAATGGCACCGATTTCTTCAGAGGCAGGCCTCCGGTCTTGCCGGATGCGGCCACCAATTCGGGCGACGGCGTCTCACCAGCGGCCAGGGCCGCGGCCAGCGGATCGCCGCCCGGTAGCGTCGCAGCCACCGAGATGGCGCTGGCGGGGCGCCGCGCGGGATCGGGATCGAGGCAGCGGCGAATGGCTTTCTCGACGGCGGGATCGATCTCCGCCGCGATGGACGTCATGCTGGTGATCTGGGCGCTCTCCTGCATGCGGATCAGCTCAGCCATACTGGCGGCTTCGTACGCGCGCTTGCCGGTGAAGATCTCGTACAGCACCATGCCCAGCGCGTAGATGTCGCTCTTGGCGGTGACCTGTTCGCCGCGCAACTGCTCGGGCGACATGTAGGCGGGCGTGCCGCTGCGCGCTTCGGCGCCGCGCAGTTCGTCGGCGACGGCGGCCAAGCCAAAATCCATCACCACCACGTTGCCGCGCCGGTCGAGCATGATGTTGGCGGGCTTCAAATCGCGATGGATGACGCCCTTATCGTGCGCCGCCGCCACGCCCGCGCAGATTTTGCGGGCGATCTCCAACGCCTTGTCGCCGGGCAGCCGGCCGATGCGCTGGAGCAGCGAGGCCAAATCCTCGCCATCCACGTACTCCATGGAGATGTAGGGCATGCCATCGGCTTCGCCGACGTCGTAGACGCGGCAGACGTTGGGATGCGAGACCTGGCGGGCGATGCGCACCTCGCTGTGGAAGCGTTCGAGGGCGCGGAGGTGGTCGGGGCCGGAATCGGGGAGGAACTTGAGGGCGACGGGCTGGGATAGCGTGAGGTCGGTGGCGCGGTAGACTTCGCCCATTCCGCCGCGGCCGAGCAGGGAGACGATGCGGTAGCGGCCGGCGACGAGGGTGCCGGGGACGAAGCGGCCTTCATCGGGGGTGGAAGATACGGTGGGGTGCGAGGGCGCCGGCGGGATTACGACGGTAGCCGTTTGGGATTGCACGGGGGCGTCCATATCGATTATTCAGGATAGCTTAAGATGCGCGCGGCGGGCTTGGGGCTGCGGGCCGGGGCCGGCTTTGCAGCAGGATAACTTCGGTTAACCAAAGATAATCTTGGGGTTAACGCTATCCACGTGTAACTATGGGACCAATAGGGAGCGCATGAACGCCATATCGGTCTCCAGCGCGAACGACCGTCGTCTGAACGGGACCGGATTCGGTAAAACGATGGCAGTCTGGCTAGCAGGCATCGTTGTTCCGGTCCTGTTGTTTTGGCCGCCGCTGTACACCATCGCTCGGAATAGAGCGAGCACGGGCGACAACGATTTCCTGGCATTCTATGTGTCGGGGCAGTTAGTATTGCAAGGCAAGCTCTACAACATGCCGGCGTTTCAGGCGGCCGAGGCAAAGATCCTGACCAATAGCGTTCCCGCGTTGCTGCTGAAGCGGCAAGCTGTGAGACCGCCCTTTTTTGCGGTGGCTTTCTGGCCCTCGGCACAATTACCCTTTGGAGTTGCGTCGGCGATCTGGATGGCGGTGCTGTTAGTAGCCACTATAGGCTTTGTGTGGCTGTGGCCGGATCGCTTGGCGGCTGCCATAGCATGCATTTGGTCGGCAGGGCTCTCGGCGTGCATCGTGAGTGCGCAAGATCCGCCGTTGATTCTACTGTGGCTGGCAATTGCGTTGTATATCCGGAAAGCGCATCCATTCCTAGCGGGGATGTTATTCGCGTTATGCGCGGCGAAGTTCCACATCTTTGTGTTTCTGCCGGTGCTACTGTGGCGGCATAGACTGTGGCGTGGGTTTCTAGCGGGCGGTATCGCGTTGATGGCGGCCTCTTTTGCCGCGGGCGGATGGCATTGGCCGCAACAGTATTTTGCCGCGCTGTCACAGGATATTGTGTCTCCGGGCGTCGAAAACATGGCCAATCTGCGGGGCGTTTTTATTGCGTGGCCACATGCGGGCGCGTGGGAAATGGGGACTTCGTTTTTGGTGGCCGCCGCGGTGATCGCCGTGGTGTGGAAAGCCGATTTCCTGGGCGGATTGACGGTTGTGCTGTTGGGGGGCATGTTGGTGAGCCATCATGCTTACGTGCAGGATTGTGCATTGCTGATTCCGGTGGTGCTGATTGCATTGCGCGATATTCCTAAGTGGCTACTCGCGCGTTGGTGGGGCTTGATACCGGTGGCATTGGTGCTGATACCATTGTCGCGGTTGGCTGAGTTCTTCTGGCCCATGAGTAACTGCGCGTTGGCCCGGGTGGCGATCGTGGTTTTGCTGGCCTCGCAGATCGTCGCGATTCGCCGCGGACACGAGGATACGGGTGGCCCCTCCTGCCCGGTGCGCGGTACACTTGTTTAGGACGATGACCTGCACCTTGGATGGCGCCCTGGAAACGCTACGAAATCACGAAATGGAGTTGCGGCGGTTGGGTGTATCGCATGCCGCGGTGTTCGGTTCCGTGGCCCGCAGCGAGGCCCGCGCGGACGGCGATGTCGACGTGCTGGTGGAACTCGATCCGGACCAGCCGATGGGGATCTTCGAGTACGCCCGGCTAAAGATCTATGTCAATGAGATTCTCGATGGCGTCGGAGATTTCGTGAACCGCAGGACCCTAAAACCGCTGCTTCGAGATGGCATTCTGCGCGATGCCGTGTATGCCTTCTAAGAACCCCGCGCAGCGCTTGCGAGACATTGTGGATAATGTCAACGCCATCGCCCAATTCACGGCGCAGATGGACTTCGCGGCTTCGTCGCGGATCGCAAGACCGTGTATGCGGTCGTTCGCGCTCTGGAGATCGTGTCCGAGGCATCGCGGAGGCTCCCCGCAGAGATCCGGGACCGGCACAGTGAAATTGACTGGGCCGCGGTTGCGGCGGCTGGTAACGTCTACCGGCACGAATACGATACCGTCGACGAGGCTTTGCTCCTGGCACACCGTGCAGCGGGGCCTTGGCGCACTCCGAAGTACGGCCGCCGCCGAATTGGAACAACTCCCACGGGCGCGCGAGCCGGGCTAAGGGTGTGCGACATAAAAGTGGAGATCACGCCCGGCGGGCCTCCCAGTAGTCCTCGAAGTGACCGTTGAGGTGACAGCATCGCAGAGCCAGAATGGCGTTCGCCGCGCGCACGGTCCAAAACATGCCGGACTGTTTGCAGCGGGAACCGACGACGGTCTTGCAGCCGGCCTCGATGACACCCGAGCCGACAAACAGGTTCTGGCTGCGGAATTCGGGGTAACGCATACGCGGGGCGTTGGTTTCAAAGTAATTGGCCGTGGTGCGGACGGCTTCGGCCAACTCCGGATTGGATGAGTCGATGGACCGGAGGGCGGCTACCAGGTCTTCGACATTCCCTTTATCCAGCGTGTCCTGATGAACCATCATCCAGCGTCTCTGTTCGGCTTCTTGGTTGAGGTACAGCTGGTGTGCCAAGTCCCACAGATGCTGGCGGGCATGATAGAGATCGACAATCTGAATGGCGCCAGGAAAGTGTAGAGCCACGATGTTCCAGATCCATTCCGCTCCATCGCCGATCACGACTCTCTTTATGGCGCGGCTCCATCCGCGCTTCCAAGCTTCCAGATAGATCCGCTTGCCAAACTCTTCGGCAGTTTCAATGGCGGCGACATAGGTGGTCGAATCGGGATCGCGGATGGCGTAGCCCTCCTCATCCCAAGTCGTTTGTGTGAACACGCATCCCACTTTGACGTCCCGGTGGCGGGCCGGATGTCCGTCCTTACCCTGGCGGCCCACCGTTTCTTTCTTCACTACCGGTATCCCGGTGGCATCTATTTGCACACATAGAATCGGGATTGGCTTTCCCAGCACGATGGGCAGGTCCAGTTGTTTGGCCCGCTGAATCTCTGTCTTTTCGCCTACGGCGATGTCCTGCCCAATGGCCTCCGCGGTGCGCTCCACATTCTTGGTCGTCACCTCCAGATCGGCGAGCAGTTTGATCTGCTGGCGCCCGTGATCGAAAGGGACCTCCCGACCTACCAGAGCCAGCATGCGACGCACCCCTGGGGAGAACTCCGTGTTGACGATGTCCAGTTCGACATCGGCAGGGAATTGGCCGTTATGGCAGTCCGGGCACAGGTAGTAAGGTCGCGATGTTTCCGCCGGGCCTGCGACCGTGAGGACCGGCTTGGAGCGCAACTCCCGATAACGCGCCTGATGACCGCACGCGCAAGCAATGTTTCGTTGGTCGGCAGCCGGGGCTGGGAATTGCAACAGTTGGCTTAGGGCGGCGGCCCCGGCCCGATGCAAGGCCGCGCGCATGGCTATTTCCAGGGCTTCCAGCTCCCATCGCCCCGTCTTACGGTGGGCGCTGAAGACCACGCGCAACAGTTGGTCTACTTCACGCGCGACTTCTTTTTGGATGGCTTCGGCCGTTTTTTTCCTGGGCCGACGGCGCGGTCTCCTCTACCGGCCGCAACTCGCAGATCTGTTCGTTAACATCCAACAGCTGTTCACCCAGTTCCCGGAAACGCTGGCATTCGGCGACCTCGCGCTGCGCCTTGGCCAAACCGGCCGGAGAAGGAAACGTTTCGGTGACGGTCTTGCCTTTCACCTTGCGCGTCAATCGATAGTAGGGACCGTGGCCGGGATCGCCGGTGCGATGGCAACGACAGTTCGGATTTCCACAGCGGCCACTTGTTCCGGTAATAGAGCCAGAGCGCATATCACCCAGTTGCGCGATCTGCGATTGCACGGCGATGCGACGGCTCTCCAGATCAACCAAAGAATCGGACATACAGCCTCCTTGTAGCCTAGCGTATCACTACGCGAGGTTTATAACCACAAAAAAAAACTCGCGAATCGTCACTTTTAGGTCGCGCACCCCCGGGCTAACAGCTTGCAGCGCATGCGCGGCCCCACTGCTAAGATAAAGGTTCCCCGCCATGATTGTGGAGGCCCATGTCGTCCGCTTTGAATCGATCTCCCTGGATGGCGGCGCTACGCTCGCGCCCGTGGAAGTAGCCTACGAAGCCTACGGCGCACTGAACGGGCAGAAGAGCAACGCCATCCTGATCCTGCATGCGTTCTCCGGCGACGCGCATGCCGCCGGCGTCAGTCCCGATAGCGGCAAGCCAGGCTGGTGGGACAACATGATCGGTCCGGGCAAGGCGTTCGATACCAATAAATATTTCGTGATCTGTTCGAACGTGCTGGGCGGCTGCCGCGGCACCACGGGTCCGGCGTCCATCAATCCGGCGACCGGTTGTCCGTATGGCATGTCGTTTCCGGTAATCACTATCCGCGACATGGTGCGGCTGCAGAAGATGCTGATCGATCGTCTGGGCATCCCGCGGCTGCTCAGCCTTTCGGGCGGATCGATGGGCGGGATGCAGGCGCTCGAATGGGCGGTGACGTATCCGGAGGCGGTGGTGTCGACGATTCCGATCGCGGCCACCGCGCGGCACAGCGCGCAACAGATCGCGTTCAACGAAGTGGGCCGGCAGGCGATCATCGCCGATCCCGACTGGAACGACGGCGATTATTACTCCGGCAAGCCGCCCGCGCGGGGGTTGGCAGTGGCGCGCATGGTGGGTCACATCACTTATATGAGCGACGACTCCATGCGCGAGAAATTCGGGCGGCGGCTGCGCGGCAAGAATAGTTTCGGCTTCGACTTCGACGTGGATTTCGAAGTGGAAAGCTATCTGCGCTATCGCGGCAACGAGTTTGTGAGCCGCTTCGATGCGAATTCCTATCTCTACATCACCAAGGCAATGGACTATTTCGACTTATCGAACGGCAACGGCTCGCTGGCGGCGGCGTTCGAGCGCGCCCGGGCGAGGTTCCTGGTGATCAGCTTCAGCTCGGACTGGCTGTATCCGAGTTATCAATCGCAGGAGATCGTGCGCGCGCTGCGCAGCCGCAACGTGGATGTGGCCTATTGCGAACTGCCGTCCAACTACGGGCACGATGCTTTTTTGGTGGACGTGGGCGAACAGACCGAGTTAGTGCGCGGCTTCCTAGCCAGCACTTATGAGAGGGTAGCAGGATGACCACCGCCGCTCCCGCGCCACACGGCAAGCCGTTCGTGGGCGAGTTACTGGGTCGCAGCGACTACGCGATTATCGGCCAGATCGTGGAGCGGGGCGCGAAAGTGCTCGACCTGGGCTGCGGCGAGGGCGAGTTGCTCGAATGGCTGGCGCAGAATAAGGGCGTGGATGCGCGCGGCGTGGAGATTTCGGGCGCGAAGGTGCAGCGCGCCATCGCCCGCGGCGTGTCGGTGTATCAGGGTGATATCGACCACGGCTTGGTGGATTATCCGGACCAGGCGTTCGACTACGTGATACTGAGCCAGACGCTGCAGGAGACGCGACAACCGCTGCAGGTGCTGCGGGAGATGTTGCGGGTAGGACGGCGGGCCATCGTGGCGTTCCCGAACTTCGGGCATTGGCGGGTACGGCTATCGATGCTGACGAGCGGGCGCGCGCCCAAGACGGGGCTATTTCCCTACTGCTGGTACGATTCGCCGAATATCCACTTTTTGACGGTGGACGACTTCGAGCAATTGGCGCGGCAGGAGGGGCTGGCGGTGGAGCGGCGGTTCTTTCTGGCGGGGCAACGGACGGTGGATCGGCTGCCGAATTTGCGGGCGGAAGTGGCCGTGTATCTGGTGCGGGGGTAGGTGTAATCTAGGACGTGACCTTGCCGACGTTTGGCACCGGTGCTGGTCTGCTGGCACGACAGACGTCTCACAAACGGTCCTTTTCTATAATTGGCCGAGTCAGCAGGTTATCGGCCGGTCGTCCACTTCCCACGCCTTTTTTCCGTCGGCTTGGCAGGCAGAGCAAATCTTTATGTGGTTCATCCAGCGAGTTTCCGCACTCGCTCTTTCAGAGGTCGCTACTCTACGTTTGTCAAGACCCGCTTTAGTTGGAGTGTCAGGCGCTATTCACTATCTGCGCCAGTTGCGACCGTGGCCAGCGTTACTGCAGCCCCGCATGTCGATCCGCGGTCAGGCGTCGACAGCGGCATGACGCCAACCTCCGCTATCAGCAAAGTAAGCAAGGCCGAGAGGCGCACCGCCGCTGCCAGCAGCGTTATCGGGAGAAGACTGCCCGAGCGCCGGTGACAGATCAAGGTCCCACGCCGATCACATCGGCGGCAACCACACTGCGCTGTTGCGTCATCTGCGGCGGAGAAAGCCTGTGGATCGATCCATTCCCGGCCGTCCCACGCCGATGGCGGGCCGGCCGAAGTTCAGAAATCAACGTTTTCAGATGATCGCCAACAAATCAAGTACTTCCTCCGTGCCATCAACTGCAGGGTATCCGGAATCTCCATTTAAACGCGAGTTTGTGCGAGATCCATATGGTAACGGCGGTGGTACGTGGGTTACCAAGGAGTATCATCCTGGGGGCGTAGTTGATGACTGGGCTGATCTTGAGAAGCATTGATGGGAGTTGTGCCTGGCGGCGCGGGGTCAAGAAGCCGGTAAGGTGAACCACTTCCCTATTCCCGCCCAGTCGCAAAACGGGTAGGTTTTGAGACTCCGCACAGGCCTTTGAAATCAATCGCTTGCACGTCTCATAAGCCTGCCTCAGAAAGAGGCCGAATTCCGCTCTGTCACGCGGCGCTGCACGCGAGGCCGCCGTCTCAATTGTCGGTCTCGAAACCAAGCGAGGCTCCGCTACTCCGAAAGAATCCTTATGTTTTGAGAAGCTGTCCCGGTTTCCCGTCACGTGCGCCATTGCCCGTATTACAGCAACTCCGAGATTCGGGCTACAGGTCTTCGGGCTTCAATCCAGTGTGCTTGGCGACGCGGGCGAGCATCTTGGGACCAACCTCGGCGCCGTCGTGAGACGCAAATTCGTAATCGGGCCATCCGTCCTTGGCCAGGAGGCGGTGTGAACCCGATTGCCTCTTAACGACCCAGCCGGTGCGCAGCAAGGCGGCCATTACACGTTTCGCTTTAGCTGCGGGCCATTT
>Ga0302326_10003011_pt1 | contig 40201 bp, 35 predicted proteins | sample Palsa_T0_3_FD_202264 | JGI IMG/M metagenome (GOLD analysis project Ga0302326, IMG submission 202264) | Peat permafrost microbial communities from Stordalen Mire near Abisko, Sweden - Palsa_T0_3 | ecosystem: Environmental > Terrestrial > Soil > Palsa > Peat permafrost | place: Sweden: Abisko... | reverse complement strand
ATTTGAAAAACGTGGGCGCTCGTCGCCCGGGTCACGGGCTACAGCCGAGCTACCTAGAACAAGTCATCGGCGCCGTGGCGTCGCGCGACATTCCAGCGGGGGGTGTGTTGACACTCGGAGACATGATGAAATGACAGACCTGGTCGAATTCAAGAAGAATCTGAGTGCGGCGACCGGTCTGAAGGAGAACCCGTTTCATCCTTTCGTCTGGCTTGTCGGTGAGCCGGAAATCGGCGCCGGGGTCTACATCGGAGGCTTCTCAGAGATCAATGCGCGCGGCGCGAAGGTCGTGATCGGGGACTTCTGCGACATTGCGTCATTTGTAAGCATCAACTGCGCCGACTCGCATAGACGATGCATTGGCTTGGAGCAGTCTGTGGCGCGCGCCGATATCCATATCGAGGACCACGTCTTTATAGGATCGCACTCGGTCGTCAAGGGTGGCACTCACATCGGTCACCATTCGGTCGTTGCGGCTGGAGCCATCGTCGGACCGGGGGAAATTCCTCCATATTCGCTCGTTATCGGAAATCCAATGGTGGTTAAGGCGGGGTACTACCGCAATCAGGTCGCAAGGGATCCGTGATTCCGCACAACAAGCCCACCTTGGGCCAAGCGGAACGCGAGGCAGCGGTACGGGTGCTCGATAGCGGATGGGTTGCGCAGGGCAGAGAGGTCCAAGCGTTCGAAGATGAAGTGTGCCAATACCTTGGGCTGGCCGCCGGTCATGCGGTAGCGCTCTCAAGCGGTACGGCGGCACTGTTCCTGGCGTTATGGGTATTGGATGCGAAAGGCAAACGCATCGCGATACCGGTCTACTCATGCGCTGCTCTGCGTAACGCCGTGCTCATGGCAGGCGGGGAACCGGTCCCCGTCGATGTTGGCGAGGGATCGCCTAATATCGAAGTGGATCAAGTAGTGCGCCAGAGGGTCGACATCGTGGTGGCGGCTCACATGTTCGGTGTTCCGAGCCGTTGGCACGTTGCGAACATGGCTATTCCGATAATCGAGGATTGCGCTCAAGCGTTCGGCGTACGGATCGACGGTCGGATCGTGGGCTTGAATGGTACTGTCGGCGTATTTTCGTTCTATGCGACGAAGATGCTGACCTCGGGAGGCCAAGGTGGGATGCTTGTGTCCTCGAATCGGGCTCTGATCGATGCGGTACGTGATTACCGGGAATTCGATTGCCGGCGCGACCGTGTTCCACGCTTCAATCTACAGATGACGGATCTGCAGGCTGCAGTCGGGCGCGCCCAGTTGTCGCAGTTGCCCAATTTCATTGCCAAGCGCGAAGCCATTTTTGCAAGCTACGCCACTGCCGGATTGCCGCTGTGGCCCCGCAAGACTTGCGCCGGGTGCGAGCCGTGCCATTACCGCGCAGTTCTTCGCGTTGCGGACCCGCTTGGCGCGATTAAGCACCTCGAGCGGGAAGGAATACGCGCCATTGTTCCCATTGAGGAGTGGGAACTCCTCGCAGACGCTGCGGCGTTCCCGCGCGCTGCTGCGCTTGCTCGCAGCACGGTGTCCATTCCAATTTATCCTGCGCTCACGGCTGGCGAGGTGACCCACATTGTTGCCGGCGCCTCCAGATTTGACTACCACGGTGAACTGAAACCCATATGAGTGTAGACACCCTGTTCCAAGAATCCGCGTGCCCGATTTTCGACAAACTGCGCAATTTCCCGAAATACGTGCGGCGTCAGGACATCGCCAGATTTCTGTGCCACTACGAGATTTTCAAACGCCAGCTGCATATCAAGGGCAGTATTGTGGAATGCGGTGTGCATCACGGCGGGGGCATCATGAGCTGGGCGCAGTTTTCCGTGACCCTGGAACCCTATAACTATCATCGAAAAATCATTGGCTTCGACACGTTCCAGGGTTTCCCGAGCATCGCGACTCAAGATGGGAGCGGCGAGCACGCCCACGTCGGTGCGTTCGGCGAGGGTTATGATACTCACACAGAGCTATCGCTCTCGATCGCCGAATTTGACAGCAACCGGTTTATCAATCAGAAACAGAAAATTGAGCTGGTCAGGGGCGATGCTAACCTCACGATTCCTCGCTATCTTGCCGATAACCCTCATTTGCTGGTGTCGCTTCTCTATCTCGACTTTGACATTTACGAGCCAACGGTTACGGCTCTAACGCAGTTGCTGCCACGCATCCCAAAGGGCGGCATCGTGGCATTTGATGAGGTCAATAATCCGCACTGGCCGGGGGAGACATTGGCACTGTTGGAGTCGCTGCAGCTCCGACAACACAAGCTCGAGTCGTTAGAGTATGAGCCTAACATCTCATTCATCCAGCTGGATTAGTTCGGCAGAGCGCGCCGCGAGAAACTAGAGAGTGATCCTCACCGCACATCAGCCTGTCTATCTGCCATGGCTTGGATTGCTGCATAAGATCGCGGTAGCGGATCTCTTCTGCTATTTTGATGTCGTGCAGTATCAGACAAAGGATTACAACAATCGCAATAAAATCAAGACTCACGCTGGCGAGATTTGGCTATCGGTGCCCGTGGAATCCAAAGATCATCTTCAAAAGAGTGTGGGTGACATCCGTATCGTGCAGAACGGCTGGCAACGTAAGCATGCTAAATCGATACAGTACGCGTACCAGAAAGCCTTGTACTTCCGAGATTACAGCGCCGAACTAGAGTCAATCCTGGTGGGGCAGTCGTTCGGCACCCTCTCGGCACTCAATTTTGAGATTCTTCGATTCTTGATGCGCCACCTCGGGATTGAAACCCCCGTAGTCAAGGCAAGCGACTATACGTTTCAGGGGACCAAGTCAGATTTGGTGCTTGACATGTGTCGGCAGTTGAAGGCGGACGTATATATATTCGGCTCGCAAGGGCGTGACTACGCGGATGTGGGAAAGTTTCTGGCTGCGGGTGTCGAGCCGTACTTTCAAGATTATCGTCACCCGACCTATGGGCAGTTGCATGGAGAATTCCTTCCGTACATGTCGGCAATAGATCTGCTGTTCAACGAAGGTCCGCGCAGCCGGGATATTCTCTTATCAGGGAATGACACACGAGCCGGTGTTTGCGCAAGGCTCCAGGTGACGGCGCGGGAGGCATGACGTGGTCTTTGCGAATGAATGGGAAGAGGTATACAAGCAGGGCGCTCAAAACAGCGTCTGGCCATGGAGTGATCTCGTCAGCTATGTAATGCGCTACGCATCTCTCACGCGTTCGTCTCGGGTACTCGAGCTCGGGTTTGGTGCAGGGGCTAACATCCCCTTCTTGCTTTCAATTGGAGTCCACTACTTCGGCACTGAGGGAAGTGCGACGGCGGTCGCGAACGTTCTCAAGCGCCACGAATGCGCCCAAAACTTTCACTTGGCGTGTTGTGACTTCACGAAGTCAATCCCCTTCGACGGCCCATTTGATCTAATCGTGGATCGCAGCTCTTTGACACATAACAGTACGGTTTCTATCCGCGAGTGTCTGCGAAGGCTAAGGCTGTGCATGCGGCCTGGAGGTAAATTCATCGGTATCGATTGGTTCTCGACCGCGCATGCCGATTTCGCAAGCGGCGCACAATTGGATGACCAATACACTCGTTGCGGATTCTCAAGCGGGCAGTTCAAGGATGTTGGAACGGTTCATTTCTCTGACGAGCGGCACCTCATGGGAATATTGACTGATGCAGGCTTTGATGTTGAGCGCATGGAGCATAAGCAGAGCGACGTCGTACTTCCAAAGGGACAGAGCCGCATGGCGTGGTGGAACTTCGTGGCGGGTAGAGCGTGAACCGGATCGTTGCCGTCATCGCTGCGCATCCCGATGACGAGGTGCTCGGTTGCGGGGCGACGATTGCGCGCCACGCACTCGCTGGAGACCAAGTTCACATATTGATCGTGTCCGAGGGTGCGACGAGCCGCGATGCCGTCCGGAGTCGTTCCAATGCGCAGGTCGAACTCTCCGACCTTGCGATGAGTGCTCGCAATGCCCACTCAATTCTGGGGTCGGCCAGCCTCGAAATGCTGGCGTTTCCGGACAACCGGCTAGATAGCGTCGATCTACTCGACGTGGTGAAGCCGATCGAGGCTTTTCTCGGCAAGTTGGCTCCTGCGACGATTTATACGCATTTTCCTGACGACCTGAACATAGACCATCGAATCGTGAGTGACGCCGTGCAGGTTGCGTGCCGGCCGATTCCCGGGTGTGGGATCAAGCAGCTGTTGATGTTCGAAGTCGCATCCAGCACGGAATGGCGCGTCGCGAGTCCGGTGGCCTTCAGCCCGAACTACTTTGTGGAAGTATCCGCGACCCTTGAAGTTAAAAAGCGAGCGCTGTCTGCCTATGCCTCTGAGATGAGACCGTGGCCCCACGCGCGCTCGCTTGAAGCGGTGGAGTCGCTTGCGAAGTGGCGTGGCGCGTCAGTTGGCGTTATCGCAGCGGAGGCATTCGTGCTGGGTCGCGCTATCGTCTGAAAGCTCAATATGGCCCACATTGATTCATTTCACTTCGTTACGGTTGGCACGTCGCCGGGGCTGGTCCGGGACCTTTGGGATCGCATCGCGGCGAGGGGCGCCTATTCGATATCACACATCGTTCATCCGAGCTTCGATCGCGCATCGTGGGGCGCCAGGGCGTCTTCAAAGAAAGTACACTTTTTGCGCGAAGATATGCGATTGCCAATGCCGTCGCCGGATCGCGAGTTGTTGGAATCATTGGAGGGAGACGGCGTCCCGACGGTCCATAATATGATCATGAGCGACCGAATGGTGTCGAACCTCCCCTATCAGGAGGCTCTGAGCTATGCAACCCTCTTGACCCGACGCCTCTTCACGCTCTACAGGGAAATTCAACCGTCTGTGGTAATAGGCGGTTTCGATGCACTGCACGGGAGTCTAGCCTTCGCGGTGGCAAAAAAGCTAAACATTCCTTGGTGTGCATTGCTCTTCAGTTCGATACCGATCGGCCAGGTCGCAATCTGCACTAATCTGTCGCCAACATCGATGGTCACACTCGGGTCTCGTTCGAAAAGCGAGTTGCGACTTCGAGCGGAGAGGCTCCTGGAAGAATTTGAGGAGCGCAAAATTCAGGCTGCCGCATACATTCCGCCAGAAGTGCTGTCACCGTCGTTTGTAATCCGACAGATTCCGGCGCAACTGAAGGCTCTATACCAGACTACCTTGAGGCGTAGGCTGCGGCAGTTCTTGAAATTTACCGATCCGCCAAATTCCTATTCGATCGCACGGCTGTTCGCAGAAGCGTTCCGGCTCCGGAAGAATATTTGGCGACTCAGCCGGCAGCAGCTTCTCAACACTCCGGGCGAAGGTCGATACGCATTCTTCGGGCTTCACACGCAACCCGAATCATCCATCGATGTCTTTGCGCACTTCTTCAGCAATCAGGTGCGGGTCATTGAATTAATGTCCAGATCGATCCCGCCTACCCACCGACTATTGGTAAAGCTCCATAAGAGCGATGCGCCAAATTACTCCGCTGCAGCTCTTGCAGCGCTGTGTCGATTTCCAGCGGTGGAGTTGGTATCACCCTATGCGGATACCTATGAGTTCATAAAGAACGCGGATCTGATATTTTCAATTCAGGGAACAATTGGCTTGGAAGGTGCGCTTATGGGGAAGCCCGTGGTGATGTTTGGCGATTCACCCGTGAAGGTATTCCCATCCGTCTCGACGGTGGGACAAATCCCCGATTTACCAAGATTGGTACGCGACAAGCTCAATCAGAGAAAACCGGGCCGCAGCGAAATCGTCGACGCGTTGGCGCGCTTTATTGCTCCGTTCTTTCCGGCCTCGCCCAACAACTGGTCATTAGCACCGACGGAGCCACAGATTGACGCATATGTACAATTGTTTTCAGAATTGGCCAGATCCTCCGAAGAAATGCATGCGCGCCGCCACGGATGAATGACGTGTGCACGGTTGATCGGTCGGCGGGCAGCTAGGCTGATTCATACAAACAAACTCAGAATAGTGCGTTGAGCGAGCGATTCCTTAAGAGCAGGCTTCTATGGCTGCTTTCCTGCATACGGTATTCGTACAGGAAGATCCGTTTCGGGATCCAATATTTCGGGCGACCCATTCGAATCGATGCTTCGTCCTGGATTTCGTCCCGTTGCGTAATTCGTGTAACGAGCGGTGGCTCGATCGCAATCGGACGAAACTGCATCATTCATGACTTCGCGATGATTTTGACCTACGGAGGAGACATTAAAATTGGCGACGACTGTAGCGTGAATCCGTTCGCGATCGTATACGGTCACGGCGGCGTTCGTATCGCCGATGGCGTTCGCATTGCCGCGCATACGGTCATCATTCCCGCAAATCACAACGTCGCGGACGACGGGACTCCGCTGCATAAGTCGGGGACGAGCGCGAAGGGCATCGATATTGGGGCAAACGTGTGGCTGGGAGCAGGTTCGCGGATTCTGGACGGTGTCCGAATAGGGATGAACGCGATAGTTGGCGCCGGCAGTGTTGTAACAAAGTCAGTTCCGGAAGGTGCGACCGTAGCGGGCGTTCCGGCACGCGTGATCCGGCAGCGGTGAATACGATGGAAACGAGCGTATGACGGCGCGCGCGGTTGCGGCAAGCGAACCATCAGAGCTAGGCCGCTGGACGAACCACCTATTCAATCTGCTCTGCACGTTTGTAATGTCGGCTATCGCCGCGATTGCGCTCTTGGTCGGCAACTTTATCGAATCGTTCAATCCGGCACGGCTGGGAGTAATACTGGTCATCCTGCTTGGGCTGCATTTGCTCAGATATCCACGGCTTTTTTATTGCCGAGAACTTGCCCTCTACTTCGCATTCGCGGGGTACATGCTTATCTCTCTTCTTTGGACGAACGATGTCGTCCTCGCAACGAATAGTTTGCTGCCGACTCTGGACTGCGTTCTAATTTTGATTCTCGTCGCCGCGCTCGTGACCTACCATAACCTGCGCGCGACGCTCGCCGGCATGCTTGCTGGGTTTTTGGCATGCGCCGCATTTTACGACTTAACGCATGGCTTCCCGTTCGTCCGTCCTGATAACTTTTCCTATAATGCAATAGCAGGAATGTTCTTGTTTGGATTGTTCATTACCCTGATGTTTGGCTGGGCCACAAGAATGAGGATACTCGCGCTCGCACTGGGGCTGGTTATTATGGTGCACATCGCCGCCACCACTTCCATTAAGACAAATCTCGGCGTGGCACTCGGAGTGGCCGCGGCGTCTCTTATTTACTTCAAGCACTTCATGACCCTCATTCGACGTAACGCCATTGCGCTTATATTTGTCGTGGCCCTTATTGTGTACGCGGTTGCGTCTAATGAAGTTTTTATCGAGACGGTCCAAGGCGGCCTCGATCGCGTGAACGCGGGAGCCAAGATCCTGATCGCCAGGGACGATCAGACCGGAGCCACGGAGTTCGGGGCCAGAAAGAACTGGGGCGCGGAAGGCATTACGGGCTGGCTCGAAAACCCGTTATTTGGGCATGGCGTTGAGGCATTTCGGGACGACTTTGGAGTCACCTCGCACTCGACTCCAATCGACTTGCTGTACAACGCCGGACTCATCGGACTTACACTGTTTTACAGTATATTTGCCTCGCTTGCTTGGCGATTGCAACAAACGCGCTATAAGCGTCTTGGCAATCTTCGCGCACTGTTGTTGGCGGTGCTGGTTTGCTACATTTTTATTTCGCTGTCTGGGACGATGCACTATAGCTACCATCTAGCAGTGTTTATCGCGATCAGCAGTGCTCTTCTTAGGCCAGAACGGGTTCGCGGGTCTCGAGCTGCAGTGCCGGCGACGGTTGCGCAGACATGAGGCGGGTCGTTTATTGGGAAAAGACAGATCGACTCATCTACTTCGACGAGAAGGCGACGCCGCAATTCTGGGATTTCCATTGGCAGGCCGAGGGCAAACCTCCTGCCATCGGTCCGCGCGATGACGTAGTGGTTGTCAGCAGGAAATACCTTGCTCGCGGCTCGCGGATTCTTGAGGGCGGGTGCGGACGCGCCAACAAGGTCAAGGCGATGGCGGATGCGGGCTTCTGCGCTATCGGCCTAGATTTCGCCCCCGATGCAGTCAAACAGGCAAGGCTCCACTATCCGGACCTCGACATCCGTCAGGGAGACGTCCGCTCGCTTGAGTTCCCGGATGGCTCGCTCGATGGGTACTGGTCAATCGGCGTCATCGAGCATTTCTGGGAAGGGTACGCCTCGATAATGGCCGAAGCTGCACGGGTTCTGAGGCCAAATGGTTTTCTCTTTCTCACCGCACCGTGGTTGTCTCCGTACAGGAAGCACAAGGTGCGTACCGGGGGCTATCCGCGTGCTGACTTTTCAAGTGAACCCGCCGGTTTCTATCAGTTTGCGCTGGGCCGTAAAGAGGTTTGTAGTGAACTGGTGCGGCACGGATTTCGTGTTTTGCGATGGCGCGGTCGAGTCTCTGAAATCTCGATGAGGGATGATATGGCCCTCTTCCAGCGGCAGACGCGGTGGCTACTTAATTCGCGCGGCTCACTTGTGAAGCGTGTCGCACGCTTGGCCATCTTCACTACGCTTAATCAGTATTGCGGACACTCCTTTCTAGCTGTTGCCCGACGGTCTGCGGACTAGTCGTGCTAGTGATCCAGAAGCGCCTTCGCCCAATACGGCACCCGCCTGTTTTGCGATCGAGTGCGGGCCGAATAGCTGCCGATCACGACTTTGGACACAGGCGACTGCGACACCGACGCGCTGACCTACGAACGTGGAGATCCGCAACTGCTGTTCACGGGAAGCACTGATTCCGAGCACCGCGAGTCATCCTGCCTCGTATTGGTGATAGGCAGCCTACAAGGCGGTGGCGCGGAGCGCCAACTGTCGGATATGGCCAACTATTGGGCGCGAAACGGAATGCGAGTGATTTTTGCGACGTGGATGGGACCAACGGTTAATGATTTCTACAGTCTCGATAGCAGAGTGCGCCGGGTCTTTCTTAACGTGGACATCGCAAGCACCGCATTGTTTCCCCACGTTCGTACGAACCTCCAGCGTGTTCTTAAGTTGCGAAAGCTCCTCTCAAAGACGCGGCCCGACGCGGTTTTGAGCTTCGTGACGGAGAGCAACGTGCTGACCATACTTGGAAGCTTGGGCCTCGGAATACGGACTGTCGTGTCGGAACGAGTGCAGCCCGCCGTGCATTTGATGTTGCCTGGGACGTGGCGAACGTTGAGAAGGATTCTTTACATCTGGTCCGACGCTGTGGTTGCGCAGACCGAAGAGGCGGCGCTTTGGATTCAGCGAAACTGTCGCAAGACGGCGATGGTTATTCCGAATGCCTTGCGGTTTTTGCCGGTTGCGTTGGCGGAGAGGGAGCGGCTGATTATTGCCGTCGGGCGACTTACTCACCAAAAAGGTTTCGATGTGCTTCTGCGAGCTTTTGCGAAGGTCGCATCCGCCTTCGATGGCTGGAGACTCGTGATCATCGGCGAGGGGGACGAACGAGGCAAATTGCTGCTGTTGCGCTCCGAGTTAAAGCTTACGCATCGCGCGGAGCTCCCGGGTCAAAGCGCGGATGTTGCAACCTGGATGGCGCGCGCCGCTCTGGTTGTGCAGCCATCGCGATTCGAAGGGTTTCCGAACGTAGTGCTGGAGGCAATGGGAATGGGGGCAGCGGTGATCAGCGCCGATTGTCCTTCGGGGCCCGCGGTTTTGATAGAAGACGGGATCAATGGACGTCTAGTGCCTGTCGACGATGTCGCGGCCCTGGCGCAGGCCATGGCCGAGCTAATGTCGAGTCAAGATCTCCGAAAACGCCTCGGGTTGGAAGCTTCGAAGGTCAGAGAGCGATTTCGGCAGGACTTAATCATGGCGCAGTGGGAGGAGTGTCTTCTGCCGCTCGCTGAACACTCGCAAGTGAATGCTCGACCTGAATGAGCGCATTGCAAAAGGATGCGAATACGGAATGGAAGTCGGACAGGAGTCTCAAGTTTGGTGCCGATTTAGAGGCACTTTCTGGATATTGGTCGTAGCTCGGGACTCTGCAGATTCGCCACGCGAGGGCCTCGGAGCGACCGTACTCTCCTTCGATTTCGATCCCAGTCGGTTGGATGAACGCCGGAACTCTTGCATCTACTTTCCGAGCTACATCGGCGCGCTATAGCGGCTATCTAGATAGCTTGGGCGAGTTCGATGTCGTTTATTGCTCCGCCGTACTTCACCATACGCGTGCCATGTGGCTCGGGATTGCGAGCGCAATCCAACTCAGATGAACGCATGTCACAGCGTCTCCGTCCGGCGACGTCGACCAATCATACAGAATTCCTGCTGCGGCCACGACAGCGCAGGAAAGAGTGAAAAAATCGTTGGCGGACCAGAATACGAAAGCGATCGTGGAGCACATATCGTGACTCCTATCGAGGATAACCGCGATACTTAAATTTGCCCTCAGAAGTGAGCGTCTGTTGATATTCACGGCGCGGGTTCCGTTGCTTAGAGAATTCTTCAAGTGCCGGATGGATGCGATCGGCAATCTTAAGGACCCGGGTATTCGCGACTATGTTTATTCGCGCTTAGCCGCCGGAGGAGGTACTACAAAGCAGACGGCGGTCGGTCGCTTTCGAGATCTCGATGACATCATCGTCTCACTTGCGCATAAGGACAAAATAAATGTAGTCCATGATATTGCTGTATCAAGCGGAGTTACGTCCCTGGAACTATACTCGACGCTTCATAGTCACGGCCTGCCCACCAGCTTCCGCGTATCTGATAAATACGCAAAATACGGTGCCACGGGACGGGCGCTGGTTAGAATCGCGGATGCGGATGGGACGTTGGTTGAAATGTACGCGTGTGGTGTTCTTGCAAAACGTAATGTTTCAAAATACTTTTTTCTGACCCGGTTGTTGTATTGGCTACTTGCCGATGTTGCCGTCCACAACCGAACAAAAGTGTTCTTTCTTTTCGATGCGCAGGTGCTTGAGCACATTGAACGAGGACTGATCTATCACATCGATTATGACGTCTTTGAGACTCGGACGGGCTCGCTATTCACCTTCGTGCGCTGTATGAATCTATTAAACCTTGATCGCTTTTCATCGAGTCAAATTCAGGGCGCGCTTTCCAATATTGTTGGATCACTCCAGGAAAACGGCGTGTTGCAAATTGGGCGAACAATGTCAGACGGCCGTAATATGGTCGGCTTCTATTTGAAGACCGATCATGGGCTGCAATTGTTGAAGGAGGTCGGCGGCGGAACGGAACTACGCGATATGCTCAAAGGGCTTTGCGGTCACGTCGTCAAGGTTCTATCCCCAGAGTAGCGATGCGGGAGATGTTGTTTGGGCGGAAGCAGAGCTCGGGGTCAACGCGGCGGCAGTCAAGAGCGAAGGGCAGTTAGGGAATTCAGCGAGACTTGCGATCTGCAATTGTGGATGACTTGAGGAGCGCGGGGCGAACAAACTATAAAATGGCCAGCGTAAATAGCTTAGGTAGTGCCCAGGCATGCTGTAGCTTCTCGAGGATCAGACTTCAGCCGGGCTTGCATGGAAGTTCAAGCGGATGTTAGCGCGTAATCGGGTGCGAGATGATGCAGAGGGGTTATAGGTGGCGCCTGACGCATGGCGTCTCGCGGTTCGGGAGGTGGTGGCGCGGCGATGGCGGGCGAACCATTCGGGCCGCGGGCTTATGAAAATGAAGGTGCTGCTGGTCATAGACCACTTGGGATTGGGAGGTGCGCAGCGTCAGATTGTAGAATTGGCGTGCGGTCTTGCTCGGCGCCGGCATACCGTCGAGATTTTCAACTATTTCCCGCAACATGATTTCTTCTTGCACCGCGTCCGTGAACATGGCATTGCCGTTCACGGATATCGCAAAGGCGGCGGCTTCTCGATCGGCGTGGTCACTGCGCTGTCTTCGTTGCTGCGCAGTGGGCGCTTTGACTTAGTTATCTCATTTTTAAATAATCCGAATTTGTATGCCGAGATTGCAAGCCTAACGACTCACGGAGCGAGGCTGGTCGTATCCGAGAGGTGTAGTCATCATGATGATCGGTTCGTCTTCGCGGCTGACGGGAGACGTCTGTTACACGTCGTCTCGGACCATGTCGTGACCAACAGTCAGACTCACGCTGCGTGGTTGCGCAAGAAATGGTGGTTGCGACCTAAGGTATCGTGCATCTACAACGGCCTTGATTTAGAAGCGATGGCGCCTGTGTATTCTGGTGCGCCCGGGCGTTCGAACCTGCGACTTTTGGCTGTGGGGAGGATCTGTCCGCAGAAGAATCCTATGAAGTTGATCGCTGCGCTGCGTTACTTTAATCGCAGGCACGGCTATGTCCCGGAGGTGAGCTGGGCCGGCAAGCGGGATACGAGTCGCAGCGGTCGGCATTATGCCGCGCAAGTAGATGATCTGCTTGCAAGCTCGCCGGAGATTTCCGGGCGCTGGCATTGGTTGGGGGAGCAGTCGGATATGCGCTCACTAATGCAGCGGCATGACGCGCTCATCCATCCGTCCCTATATGAGGGGCTGCCCAACGCTGTCTGTGAGGCGTTGGCCGCAGGTTTGCCAGTGCTGATATCCAATGTGTGTGATCACCCGCTGCTGGTGGTCGAAGGCGAGCGGGGCTTTCTCTTTGACCCGAGCGACCCATTAAGCATTGCCATGAGCATCGAGAGGGCCGCGGCACTCGACGCAGACAGTTGGCTCACGCTGTCCCGCAACGCGAGGAAATATGCCGAGACACAGCTGGGCGCCGATAAGATGGTTGAAAGGTATGAGAGTCTTTTTATAAACCTGACCGCACAAGCGCGCCGTAGCAGCGAAGGGAACGCCTAAAAACTGATGAATACGCGGCGCAAGGTATTGTCGGGCGCCCTGGCTCTTGCCGGCACAGCTGCCCCGTTCGGGGCAAGGGCCGCGACGGCGCGAAGCGACGGTTTGGCAGACGGCATGGCGTATCCGCAGAGCGCAGCAGAGGCAGCCTCTAAGGTCTCGCCAGCCGCCCTTGAGTACCCTCCCGGTGACGTGCGCCGTTACGGCGTGGTCGCGAATAATCCAAACGCAGCGACGACTAACGCCCGCGCGTTGAGAGCGCTCGTTGCCCCGGCAGGAACATTTACCGGCACCATTTGGTTCCCTAATGTAAGCGGGTCTGACGTGTACTATTTGAACGACGTCATCCCCTTCCATGACGATATCCATGTGGATCTGCAAGCTAGTACGCTCGAGTTCGCGAAGGAGGCTGTGGCGACCGACGCCAATTCGGGGTTTATTTCTGCGCTGCGCAATTTCTCCATTGAGAACGGGTCTATCGTCGTCAAGTACAACATGGGCACAGTCGCAAGTAGCGCAGGCAGTGCAATTCATATCGGCAATCGAGGCACGGACAGTATTCATTTCAGCCCAGCGTATGACAGCCTGCTTAAATCGCCCATGGGCAACATCACTATTCGCAACTTGCGAATCACCTCGAGTGTTGCGAACGGTAATGCGATCGAAATGACCGGTGGTCTTGTAGGGGTAATCATCGAAAACGTCTGGATCGAGGGACAGTCGCTCCTCAGTGGCGGAATTTATTATGAATTCGGGTGGGCGACGCCGGGGACGACAAATCTTCGGCAAACGTCGCACGCCCATAACATGCGATTCAGCAACATCAATGTTGCACACCTACAGACGCGCGCGGGCGCCGCCGTTACGCTGGCGGGAGCGTACAACTGCCTCATTGACGGCTTATATGTCAGTGGCGCAGTGGCTGCGTTTAATGGAACGTCTGGCGAGTCACTTTTTTACAGACCTTGGACAGGTGTCGATCAAGTGGGTGCGAAGCACACGATTGCGCTACGCAATATTGTGGCGCACGGTCTCGTCGGAACCGCGTTGACGCTCGGCGGCGCTCAGCGCGCGGCCAATGGGTATCTTGCCGCGCGCAAGCTCTCGGCTGCCGAGCAAACTGACCTTGGCGACTACTCGGTCGATGGGTTTGCGTTGGAGGGCGCCCCGAGCGGCTGGGGAATCTACACGTCAGCGGCAAAGGCTGACATTCGGAACGGCCGCATCAGCGGCTTTCAGCGTGGAATCGTACAGGGCGACGATTGCACGAGAATTCTCATCAACGCGGTTGATGTGCTCGGCTGCGCACAGTCGGGATTGCAGCTGGATATCGGCGCGGCGATTTGGGATCCGCCGCGCCAGAAGATGGGCGAGATCCGCAATTGCTTCATCGCTGGCAACGGTCGCCAACGGCCGGGCATCTTCCCCGCGATAGAGCTCGCTAATTGCGCGGGTTTCTTAATTGAAAACAATCGCCTCGGCTACGAGATGGGTCACGATGCGGTGGCGGAGATGAGCCAGGGCAACGCGGTCCAGCTTGGCGAGCGCTGCAATAATGTAATCTGCCGCGACAACTACGTTGGCGGTGTCCACGGCGAAGCGGTTGCGTACCACCATGCCAGCAACAACGACGCGCGCGGCAATGTAATCCAGACTCCTGGCGGCATCGCGACCTCGCGCGGCTCCTGGGGCGGGATTACCGTTAAGCGGCGCGTGGTGGCCTTCGCATCTTCCATCACGATTGATGCGACAGGTAGCGAGCAGTACGACATCACGGCAACGAGCAATGTAGATTTTGTGATTAACGCGCCTATTAATCCGTGCATCGATAAGACGATCACGATCACAGTGCGTAACGCCTCGGGTGGTACCCTGGGTAAAACTGTATGGAACGAAATTTTCAAAATCGCACCGTGGACCAATCCCGCCAATGGGCACAACCGCTCGCTTTTATTGTGCTTCAATGGAACACACTGGCTGCAGATAATGCAGGGGGGCGTCGATGTCCCGAATTAGGATGGCAGCGTCTGCCTATGGCTGTGGATGCGGCGCCCCGAGGTGCCGCTTGCCATGCGACGATAGTATTGCCGAAGACAAATAATTTCGATCTGATCAGGCTCGCGGCTGCGATGCAGGTGGCCCTCATTCACGCAGTCGCGGATCTGGGAGTTGGGGCGCCGAACTGGCACCTGCGCGCGATTGCGGATTGGTTCCCCGGCGTTCCGATTTTCTTCTTCATTAGTGGCTTTCTAATAAGCAAGTCATTTGAAAAGAACTCGGTCTTGCGCGAATACGCGCAGAACCGCTTCCTGCGCATTTATCCGGGGTTGGCGGTGTGTTTCCTTGTTTCGCTGGCATCGGTATGGTTGACCGGATATTTCGCAAGAATAAGCGTCGCGCCGGCCGCCATGCTGCTATGGGCAGGCGCGCAGCTGTCCGTCGGGCAGTTCTACAACCCAGAGTTCATGAGGCACTACGGCTTGGGTGTTCTCAACGGCAGCACCTGGACTATAACGGTGGAGTTGCAGTTCTACGTGCTCGTGCCACTGATGTACGGCGTGCTGCGCTGGCGAGGTCTTTCCAGACGACGCTTCAATCTTACCCTGGCGGGACTCATTCTCGGATTTATGATCGTCAACCAGGAGTACATGCACGCCGCGGCATTTCACTCGCGGCCACTCTGGTACAAGCTCGCCGGTGTGTCCTTTGCGCCGTGGTTCTACATGTTCCTCGTAGGCGTTCTCTTTCAGAGGAATTTCGATGTGATTCAGCGCTGGCTCGCCGGACGATTTGTACCGGTGTTTGTAGCGTATTGTGCGCTGGCTTTGTTAGCAAGCCAGGTCCTTGGCTGGGGCTTCGGTAATTCCCTGAACCCGGTGCTCTTCGTCGGCCTGAGCACTGTGACGTTCGCCGCTGCATTTTCCGCGAATACTTTGAGCGACCGGTTGTTACGCAGGAACGACATCTCCTACGGGGTGTACATCTACCATGGGCCCGTCATCAACTTTCTGCTCGCGACCGGTTTGGGAGCGGCCTGGATGGGCTTGCCGCTCGCCGTCGTGGCAACTACCGGCCTCGCGTATGTGTCGTGGCGTGAGGTTGAGAAGCCCGCCCTTACTCTCAAGCGGCATCCGCTGTATCAGCATCGTGCCGCAAGGCTGGCATCCTAAATGCAGATGTTTGACCATCCGTGGAGCGGGTGTGGCTGAGCGGAAGTTGCGGATGCTCATCGTTGGTGCCTTTCCGCCTAAGAGCATTCGTGAGCACGGCGGTATTCTGACCTCCTGCCGGGCGTTGCTGGCGTCGTCCCTCCCGCAGCGCATGGAGCTGATTCTGGTCGACTCCTCCTCCCGGACTGTACCTCCGCCTCCCTATCTGCGGCGCCTTCTGCCCGCGCTCTCGCGGGTGCTCCTTACCGTTAAGCACTGCGCGCGGTCGAAACCGGATGTGCTGCTGCTGTTCGCGTCGCCAGGCCCGAGCTTCATCGAAAAATCATTAATGGCTGCCATTGCGCGCCTGTTCGGCATTAAGACGCTGATGTTCCCTCGCGGGGCGGCGCTTATGGCCCAATATCGAGCTTCGCGTCTGCGTGCGACGCTGTTGCGGCTGTGTTTTCGCATTCCGACAGTGATGATCTGCCAGGGGAATGCGTATCAAGAATTCTTCGCCCACGAGGTCGGTCTCGGGCTCGCGCGCTGTCCGGTCATTCGTAATTGGACCGCGACGACTGAACTGCTGAAAATCGGTGCAGCACGCAGTTACGGGCCCGATGAAACTCCCCTGGAAGTCTTGTTTCTTGGGTGGGTTGAAAGAGAAAAGGGCATATTCGAGCTGCTCGAATGCGCGCGGCGGTTGTCTCAAGCCGCGGGGGTACCTGCCTTCAAGGTCATTATCGCCGGTGACGGGTCCGCCATGGCCGAGGCCAGACGTGAACTCGATGATCCGCAACTGACGAGCATGGTCGAGCTCTCAGGATGGATCGACTCAGACGCCAAAGTCGATAAGTTGCGCAGCGCTCACCTCCTGGTACTTCCGAGCTACATGGAGGGCATGCCCAACGCCCTCATTGAGGCCATGGCCGCAGGGCTGCCCGTGGTGGCGACTGACGTGGGCGCGGTTACGGACGTGGTTTCCGACGGGGTCAATGGTCTTGTGATCCCACCCCGCAACACGGGGCGCCTTGCCGAGGCATTGCGCGACCTTCTTGTCGATGCGCGTCTTCGCGAGCGCATGGGACGTGCGGGCTGGAATATTGCAAAGGATAGGTTTAGCGCGGACCGCGCTGTTGATCAGATTGTGGCGCTTGCGAACCACGTTTGCGGCAGGGACGTCGTACCTTTGGGCAGTGCATCGTGAGCCTGATTGCAAGAATTTTGCAAGTATCGCCTTATGCAGAAGTCGTGGTGCGCCGAATCTATTGGAGCAGCCCATGGCTGATTGATCGCGCGAGCAAGGCGGGGATCAAGAAGCCGCGGGCGATGGGCGCAGCGACTCCGCAAACGTGGGCCAAGATCGAGGATTTCCTGAGACGGCATGGGGTGTGCGCGGGCAGTGTGATTGTTGTGCATTCCAGCGCCGGGGCGCTCAAACCCACCGGATACGCCCCGCCGCAGATCATTGACAAGCTTCTCGAGATGGTCGGTCCGTCAGGAACGCTCGCTATGCCGGCATTCCCGAAATATGAAGGCGACCCAAAGGGGATCGAGCGCGTGCGCGCCGACGTCTCGGATCTGGAACTCGTCTATGACGTGCAAAAATCGGTTCCCTGGACCGGAGTAATTCCGCTGAGGCTAATGCGGCACCCGGGTGCTGTCCGTAGTCGCCATCCGCTCAACACGATGGTTGCAGTCGGGCCGCTCGCGCGGCAGATGATGGAGAACAATCTGGCAGGAGAGAAGCCGCTGCCATGTGGCCAGCAGTCGTCATGGAAATGCTGCGCAGATCACAACGCCATCATCGTAGCCCTCGGTGTCGACATGGCCCACAGCATTACCATGATTCACGTCGCCGAGGATTCGTATGAACGCGAGTGGCCGATAAGGGATTGGTACCGCGATCGGAAATTCCAGATCGTAGATAACGGCGCGATCTCCAAGGTCGTCGTGCGCGAACGACACCCGCGGTGGGCTGCACACTATGCGGAGCGAACGCTATCCAAAGACTTGAAGCGCAGCGGCTTGATGGCGAGTGCCTGCATCGATGGGATTCCCGTCGAAGTGGTCGCGACGGACGGGCTGCTGCGGTTTCTTGCACAGCGCAGAGCGAAGGGCTACCCATACTTTATGATATCTAGGCGCATGAAAAAGGCTCGATGAAACTGCTCAGAACGATGCGAGGGTATAGACCCCTGACTTTCGTTCCCGACGGAATTTTGTTGGCGAAGGGCTATGAGCTCTATGTTGCCAATCTCGACTGCTCACGGCTGCGGCGAGTAGGCGCAGTTCCGCAGGTCCTGGCCGCGAGGACCGCTCGTCGATCCCGCACGCTCGAGCGAATATTCAGATTGGGACTGCGCTTCGGCTTCCGTATCTCCGAGGGCGACTATCTGCTCGCCGAGAGAAGCCGCATTTGGATCCTGGACCTGGCAAGCGGCTCGGTGCGTCTGGATCATGCTATCAAGCGCGGCTCGAGGCCACTTTTCATCAGCCGCATCCAGGGCGTCAATGGGTTTGAGGACTGTGTCTGCTATGGGGAGTACTGGGAGAATCTAGCGAAGGACCCGGTGCGCATTTGGGCGCGCAGTCAAAGCGGTATCTGGCGTGTCGCCCATACCTTCCCAAAGGGCACGATTGAGCATGTGCATGGGATGATTCCGGATGAGCGGCGCGGAATTGTTTGGATCCTGACAGGTGATTTCGGTGACGCGGCGGGCATTTGGGTGGCGCGCAATGATTTCACGGACGTCTCCCCCGTTCTTGTCGGGAAACAGGAGTTCCGCTGCTGCTGGCTCGCTTTCTGGGGTGATCGCATCATCTATGCAACCGACAGCCACCTCGAGTCGAACTCCGTCAGGGAACTGATTCTGCCGGAGGCGGGTTTGAATCGAACCTGTGCCTCGCTTGGCGTACGCTCCGAGTATTTCATGGACATCAGCGGCAGCTCGATTTATGCCTGCATGGTTCAAGATCAGCTGATATTTTCCACTACGGTCGAGCCCGGATTGCTGACAGGCAGATTGCTGCATGATTTGCTCGACCGCCGCCCCGGTCCGGGAATCAAAGGAATGTATGCGGAGCTGATGATCGGCACGGCGGCACGTGGCTTTGCGCTCGCCGGGCGATGGTTGAAGGACAAGTTGCCGGGCCGGCTGTGCGAGTTCGGATCCATCAGCTTTCCGACGGGGGTCAACCCGGGGCGCTGTCTTTATGCGTATTTCACGGGTTTGTCCGAGAGTGACGGGAGCATGAGCATTTTTGAGCTCGATTGACGCGGAACGGATGGTGTCGGCGCGCCATCGCGTGCCACAGTACCACCGGCGGCAAACACCTCTGCCTTAGCAGCGCGGTTCCCCGAAAGCGCCTCGCAAAGATCCCTCTAGGATCAGCTGCCGGCAATTGCGTACGGAGTGAACGACCCGATGTGCGGCATCTGCGGACTATACGGATCATCATATTCCAGCGAGGAGCTAGATCGCCGCGTGCTGCGCATGGTAGGAACCGTCGCGCACCGCGGCCCGGATGCCCAAGGTACCTTCGTCGGTGACGGTATAGCTCTCGGGCATCGCCGCTTGAGCATTCTCGATTTGTCACCGACCGGGGCTCAGCCGATGAGTCTCGGATCGACGACTGTCGTCTATAACGGCGAGTGCTACAACTTCCGTGAGCTGCGCGGCGAACTCGAGGCAACGGGTCGAGTGTTCCGTGGTCATTCGGACACGGAAGTCCTCCTGCACGCCTACGACGCATGGGGTGTGGACGGACTTGCACGCCTGGAAGGAATTTTCGCGTTTGGCTTGTGGGACGCTGAACGGCGGCGGCTCGTGCTGATGCGGGACCGGCTCGGAGTCAAGCCACTCTTCTATGCCTTGAGCAGCGGTCGCCTCGCCTTTGGGTCGGAAATCAAGGCCGTGCTCGCAGGGATCGAGCTCGATCGCACTCTGGATGATCAAAGCCTCGCGGAATATCTGTGGTACGGCAGCATATTTGAGGACCGTACCATATACCGCTCGGTGCGGGCACTCGAGCCGGGCTATCGACTCGTCATCGCAGATGGCCAGAGCCGCACCGAACGATGGTGGCAGATCGAGGATTGGCTCGCGAGTGCTCCGCAGTTCGCAGATTTTCGTGAGGCATCGGGCGCGGTGCGCGTCGCGCTCGACAGCGCAGTTGCCCGACAACTGGTGAGCGACGTCCCAGTGGGTATATTTCTGAGCGGTGGTGTGGATTCCTCGAGTATTGCCGCCTCGGCGGCGATTGCGAGCGGGCGGCGCCTCGCCAGTTACGCCGTCGGCTTTGACTACGAGCACGGTATTAACGAACTCCCCAAGGCCCGCCGCGTTGCGACGTTGTTGGGCCTCGATCATCACGAGCTGCGCGTGCAAGGCGGTGCGCTCGACGAGGTGATCACGGCGCTCGTCAAGTCGCACGATGAACCGTTCGGCGATGCAGCGAACATCCCGCTTTATCTGCTGGCCCAAGCATTGGGCGGTGCGATCAAGGTAGTTTTGCAGGGCGACGGCGGCGACGAAATGTTCGCCGGCTACCGACGCTATGCCATCCTGCGACACGCGGCGCTATGGCGAATGTGGCCGCGCCGGCTGGAGCAGCTGCTGCGCACCATCCCCGGCACTACCAGCGCGCGGATTGCGCGGCTCGGCGCGGCTGCGGGTCAACACGACGCCGCCATGCGCATGGCGCTATTGCTCACGGTTGAGACGCTGCATGATCCCCCGGATGCGGTGTTGGCGCCCGCGGCGCGCGTCCGTCTTGCAGCGAATGCTGACCCATTCGCAGCTTTTCGGCGCTGCGCGAGCCGCTTCCGAGAGGAGGATGCAGTGCAGCAGATGCTCCTCACCGACATCACGCTGCAGCTGCCCTCGCAGTTCCTTACGAAAGTCGACCGCGCGACGATGGCTCACGGCGTTGAAGCACGAGTTCCGTTGCTCGATGAGCAGGTTGCTTCGATTGCCGTGGGTCTGCCGACGAGGTTTAAGGTGCGCGGCAGCGAGAAGAAAATCGTGCTGCGGGCGGCGATGCGCGGGCGACTTCCAGACGACATACTCGATGGGCCCAAGACCGGCTTCGGCGTGCCCTACGAGGAATGGCTGCGGGGTGCGCTGCACGGGTTTGCTCGTGCGGCGCTCCTCGATCCGACTTTTGTGAGCCGATTTGAAATGGACCGGGCGCGCCTCGAGAGTGCTTTGCAGGAGCACCGGTCGCGTCGTCGCGATCGCGGCTTTCTCCTGTGGAAGCTTCTGCAGCTTGCACTTTGGTCCAAGGAGTACCTGCCGTGACTACAAGGGCGCTCCCGCGTGCTGTTTCACGAGGCTTTCAAATGCGACCGCGGAGCGCGCCAGATGTATCTTGAGCACTTGCACCTCTTGGCGTGCCCACATTGCTACGGCACCTTACATGATGCGAGCAGTCAGCGTGTCGTCGGGGATGAAGCTCTGTTCGGAGGCGCGCTCGGCTGTCGAGCGTGTAAGACGGAGTATCCGGTCATCAATGGTGTGCCCCGTTTCGTGCCACGTGAGAATTACGCGTCCGGATTCGGGCTCGAATGGACTAAACACGCACGAACCCAGTACGACAGCCACTCTGGGCTAACGGTCTCCGAACAGCGGTTTCTCGGCGAGACGCATTGGCCCCGGGACCAGCGCGGCCAGGTGATTCTCGAGGTTGGCAGCGGTTCGGGTAGATTTACGGAGCAGGCGGCACGCACGGGCGCGACCGTCGTATCGCTCGATTTCAGCTACGCGGTCGATGCGAACTATGCCTCGAACGGCGCGCGGCGCAATGTCTTGATCGTTCAGGCTGACGTGTTTGCGATGCCGTTTCGGGCGGCGACATTCGATCGCCTCTTCTGTTTCGGGATGCTGCAACATACCCCGAGCCCTCGCCGCGCCTTTCGGGCGCTCCCCCGCGTGCTGCGACCCGGAGGTGCGTTGTGCGCGGATATCTACAAGATTTCGCTGTTTCGAACTGTGCTGCAGACGAAATACTGGGTAAGGCCCCTCACGCGTAGGATGAACCCCGATCGCCTGTACGCTTTTGTCAGGACATGGGTTGATTTCATGTGGCCGCTCGCCCAGCTCATCCGCAAGCTGCCGAAGGGCTACGCTATCAACTGGCGGCTGCTCGTCGCGGACTACAGTTTTCTCGGGCTCGAAGGCGAGATGCTCAAGGAGTGGTCGTATCTTGATACGTTTGACATGTTGGCACCCCGCTACGACAGACCTGCGACGCTGAAAACATTTCGGCGCTGGGCCGTTGACGCAGGCCTCACGGACATCGAAGCCGAATACACGCCGCACGGAGTTGTGCTGCGCGCCACTACGCCGCCGCAGACTTCCGGCCTTTAGTCAGCGGATAAACGTACATGTGCGGCATTGTCGGTTTCCAGGGCTCGTTTCACGGCGAACTCTTGCAGCGTATGACGGATGCCGTGGCGCACCGGGGTCCGGACGGCGAAGGCACGGTGATGTTGAGGACTGAAGGTCAGGCGACGACCGGTCTCGGGCACCGGCGCCTTGCGATCATCGACCTGTCGCGCGCTGGGCTGCAGCCGATGACGGTGCTTCCCGATGCGGGCGGCGGCATGCGTGCGGGCCTCACGCTCGTGTTCAACGGGGAAATCTACAATTATCGGGAGTTGCGCGCGGAACTCCTGGCCGCGGGGCATCGATTTTCCACCGAGACGGATTCGGAAGTGCTCTTACATCTGTACGAGCGCGATGGACTTGAGATGCTCAAGTGCTTGAACGGCATATTCGCTTTTGCGATCCATGACGCGCGCGATGCAGGGCGGCCGGACGGCATGGAGCGCGGCGCGCTGTTCCTGGCGCGGGACCAGCTCGGCATAAAACCTCTCTACTTTGCCGAACCCCAGTCAGGGTTTCTGTTCGGATCCGAGATCAAGGCCCTCATCTGTGATTCGGGATTGTCGCGCAGCATCGATCCCATCGCCCTGCATCAGATGCTGGCTTATCTGTGGACACCGGCGCCGCGCACGATGCTCGCCGGTGTCCGAAAACTCGAGCCGGGCGCCGCCATCATCGTGCAGCAGGGCAGGGTGCGGCGACATTGGCTGTATTACGTGCCCCCCTATGATGGCATCACGGATGCGCGGCCGGCAGCTGAGATCGCCAGGGACCTCGGCGAACACGTCGCAACGGCAGTGCGCAGGCAGCTCATTGCGGACGTGCCGGTGGGAGCATTTCTCTCCGGTGGCCTTGATTCGAGCGCGGTTGTGGCGATGATGCGGCGCGCCTGGCCGGCGCGGCGCATCACGTGTTTCTCCATTCGCTTTGCGGATGGCGTGGACACGGAGGGCAATCCGGCGGATCTGCCTTATGCGCGCCGCGTGGCGCGTCACCTTGATGTGGAATTGGAGGAAGTCCTGATTGAGCCGAGCGCCATCGACAGGCTCGAAGAGATGGTGAACCTGCTGGACGAGCCGCAGGCGGACCCGGCGCCCATCAACGCCCTGCTGATTGCCGAGCGAGCCCGCGCGTTGGGGATTCCCGTGCTGCTCTCCGGTGCCGGCGGCGATGACATCTTCAGCGGCTATCGGCGTCATTGGGCGTTGTGTTTTGAGAAGCGCTGGGCATGGCTGCCACACGGTGTGCGCGCTGGCGTGCAAAAACTCGCCGCGGCGAACGCCAGTGGCCGCGGCGGTGGGCAGGCAAACGTGCATTTGCGGCGCATCGCCAAAATGTTCGCCTACGCCGGGGAGAGCGCGGCGCAACGACTGGTGTCGTATTATTGGTGGAGCACCGAGCAAGTGCGGCGCGCCTTGTACACGGCGGATTTTGCGCACGAGGTTGCCAACACGGATACCGCTGCTCCCTTGCTTGAGAGCCTACGGCTCATTCCAAAGGAGCACGATCCGCTGCAGCGCATGCTCTTCCTTGATACCCGGCACTTCCTCGCCGACCATAACCTCAATTATACCGATCGCGCCGGAATGGCAGTCGGGGTCGAGGTGCGCGTACCGCTGCTGGATCTGGACCTCGTGGAATTTGCCGCTCATGTACCGGCGCACTTGAAGCAGCGCGGTCGGGTCGGCAAAGCGATCTTCAAGCAGGCGATGCAGCCGTATCTGCCGCGCGCCGTGATCTACCGGCCGAAAAGCGGTTTTGGCGCACCGCTGCGACGCTGGTTACGCGAGGAGCTGCGCGCCAAAGTGGATGACACCCTTGACGGCGCCGTGCTGCGGCGTCGCGGTTTTTTCGACCCCGTTGCGGTGCGGCGACTGATTGACCTTGACCGGTCCGGCGCCATTGATGCGAGCTATACCATATTCGCGCTCATGTGCTTTGAGTTGTGGTGTCGCAGATTCGTAGATAGTTGATATGCACGAGAAGACACTGGTACTAGATGACAAACAGGCAGTCCACGACTTCTGGGAGCGCGCGGCCTGTGGCGAGGAACTCTATTTAAACGACTCAGGACGGCAGGGTTATCTCGAGCAAGCGCGCCGTCGGTACGAACTTGAGCCTTACATCGAGCAGTTTGCCGCGTTTCAGAGCGCGCAGGGGCAACATGTGCTCGAGATTGGCGTCGGGCTCGGCGCAGATCACCAACGATTCGCCGAAGCCGGGGCGCTCCTCGCGGGGATTGATCTCACCGAGCGCGCGGTGGCGCACGCGCGCCGCCGCCTAGAGCTTTTCAACTTAAGCTCGCGGCTCGAGCAGGGGGATGCCGAGAATTTATCCTTTCAAGATGCGAGCTTCGATCTCGTCTATTCCTGGGGCGTAATCCACCACAGTCCGAATACCCCGCGGGCTGTTGCGGAGATCCACAGAGTCCTGAAGCCGGGCGGGACCGCGCGGGTAATGATCTATCACACATGGAGTCTGGTTGGGTACATGCTCTGGGTACGCTATGCACTTCTGGGTCTGCGGCCGTGGATGTCGCTCGCCGATATCTACGCGTGCTATCTCGAAAGCCCCGGCACGAAGGCCTATTCGGTTGCCGGCGCGCGCCGCTTGTTCGGCGCTTTCAGCGCCGTGGAGATTCAAACGCAGCTGACGCATGGAGACTTGCTGGAGTCGGCCGCCGGGCAACGCCATCGCGGCGCGTTTTTGGCGCTCGCTCGGCGCATCTGGCCGCGAGCCGCGCTGCGCAGGTTTGCCGCCGGCCACGGACTATTTATGCTCATTTGCGCCACCAAATGAACGGCGCAAACTCAAGCCGCGAGACACACGTTCGCGGACGCGGAGTCTGAAGATGCGCCAGGTCCTGCAATCGCTCGCTGACGGACGCACGATCCTTGCGGAAGTGCCCGCGAGCGCCGCTGCCCGCGGCGGCTTGCTGGTGAGGACAACGCATTCGCTGATCTCGGCGGGAACCGAACGCATGCTGGTTGAGTTCGGGCGGGCGGGCTGGATCGAAAAGGCTAGGCAGCAGCCCGAGAAAGTGCGCCAGGTGCTCGACAAGGTACGCACAGACGGAATCCTGCCGACCCTGGATGCGGTGCGCGGCAAGCTCGATCAGATGATGCCGCTTGGCTATTGCAACGTCGGCCGGGTCACCGAGGTCGGCGCCGATGTTCGCGGCTTCGCTGTTGGCGACCGCGTGGTATCGAATGGCCCGCACGCAGAGCTCGTCGCGGTGCCGCGCAATCTGTGCGCACACATTCCCGATGACGTTTCGGACGACGAGGCGGTGTTTACGGTGCTCGGGGCGATTGCGCTGCAGGGCGTACGCCTGATAGCTCCCACGCTGGGCGAGCGCTTTGTGGTAACCGGTCTTGGTCTCCTGGGGCTTCTCACCGTGCAGCTGCTGCGCGCCAATGGCTGCCGCGTGCTCGGCATCGATCCCGATTCCACCAAGGCCGAGCTCGCGCGCCGCTTTGGCGCGGATGTGGTTGCCCTTGAGCGCGGCGAGGATCCGTTGGCTGTGGCAAATACTTTCTCGGCCGGCGCGGGCGTCGACGGCGTGCTCATCACGGCGGCAACCCGCAGCAACGATCCGGTCTCGCAGGGCGCGCGCATGTGCCGGCAGCGCGGCCGAATCGTGCTGGTGGGCGTCACGGGCCTTGAGCTTGATCGCTCGGACTTCTACCAGAAGGAGCTCTCGTTTCAGGTGTCCTGCTCGTATGGTCCGGGGCGCCATGACCCACAATACGAGGACGCGGGCACCGATTATCCGCTTGGTTTCGTGCGCTGGACCGAGCAGCGCAATTTCCAGGCCATTCTCGAGATGATGAATTCGCGAGCGCTCGGCGTGCGCGCGCTCATCACGCACCGCTTTGCATTCGACGCGGCGCCCGCGGCGTACGAGCTCCTGGCAACGCAGTCGCAACCACACCTTGGCATCCTGCTCGAGTACGCGGGGCAGAATCCTGAGCGCGTCGGGTCGCGTACCGTCGTGTTCGAGCGGCAGAGCACGCACGCAACGACGGATGCGGAGCCAGGCATTGCGTTCATCGGCGCCGGCAACTACGCCGCGCGTACCCTGATTCCAGCATTTGCGGCAAGTGGTGTGCGCTTGCAGGGCATCGCAAGCGGCGGCGGGGTGAGTGCGGCGCACTGCGCGCGCAAGTACGGCTTCGCACGCGCGACGACCGACGCTGACGCGTTGATTGCCGCCGTGGACACAGACGTTGTCGTGATCGCGACGCGGCACGACAGCCACGCGCGCTTCGTGCTGCGCGCTCTGCGCGCGGGCAAGCATGTATTCGTGGAGAAGCCGCTGGCATTGACGGCTGAGGAAGTCGACTCGATAGCGGACGCCTGGAGCGCATGCGCGCCCAGCGGGCAGCGCCCGCAGATCATGGTTGGCTACAACCGGCGCTTCGCCCCGCAGGTCGTGCGCATGAAATCCCTGCTCGCGGGCGTTCGTGGAGCGAAGAGCTTTGTCGTGACGGTCAACGCCCCCGCGCTTGCGGCGTCGCACTGGATGCAGGACCCGCGCGTGGGCGGCGGTCGAATCATTGGCGAATGCTGCCACTTTGTGGACCTGTTGAGATTTTTCGCCGGAGGCGAGATTGTGGACGCTCGGGTGCGGGCGCTTGCTAGCGAAAATGACTCCGCTCCTCGTGACACCCTCGCGATCACGCTCGGCTTTGCGGACGGCTCCTGCGGCACAATCCACTACCTCGCGAACGGCCATGCCTCCTTCCCGAAGGAGCGCATCGAGGTATTCAGCGCGGGCCGCATCCTGCAGCTGGATAACTTCCGGCGCCTGCGCGCCTACGGATGGCCCGGCTTTAAGTCGATGAACTTGTGGCGGCAGGACAAGGGCCAAAAAGCCTGCGTTCGGGCGTTCGTCGACGCGGTCAGGAACGGCGCGGGCGCACCGATTCCTCTCGAGGAACTGTTGGAGGTTGCGCGCGTCACGATCGCGCTTGGTGAGGCAGCGCGCGGTTGAGTTCGCTCACGCTGTACTTTCACACCCTTCGCCACCTGCGCCCCATTCAGATCGCCGCGCGGGCGTGGCTGCGGCTCAACCGGCCAATCCCGGACCTGCGGGTCGCCCCGCCGGTGCGGCCGCCAAGCGCCCGCTATGCGCCGCCGGTTGCATTGGCTGCGAGCCTTCTCGGACCCGACATCTTTCGGCTCCTAAACGTCGAGCGCCGCTGCACGGTCGCGAGCGACTGGCGGCCGCCCGATGCGACGAAGTTATGGACGTATCACCTCCATTATTTCGATGACCTCAATGCGCAGGACGCGCACCTGCGTGTGGCGTGGCACGAGAAGCTCCTGACGCGCTGGGTGGCGGAGAACCCGCCCGGGCAGGGAGACGGCTGGGAGCCGTACCCCGTTTCGCGCCGGATCGTGAATTGCGTGAAATGGGCCGCGCAGGGCAATACCTTGCCAGCGCCGCTGCAGACAAGTCTTGCCGTGCAAACGCGCTGGCTCGCGCAGCGCCTGGAGTACCACATCCTGGGCAATCACCTGTTCGCCAACGCCAAAGCATTGCTGCATGCAGGCTTATATTTTGAGGGGGCCGAAGCGGCGCGCTGGTACGCGCGTGGCATGCGGATCCTCGAGCGCGAGGTGCACGAACAGGTGCTCTCGGATGGCGGCCACTTTGAGCTCAGCACGATGTATCACGCCACGATCCTCGAGGACCTCCTGGATCTTGTCAATTTGCTCAGCGCCTACGCGCGCGTGCCGCCGCGCGCTTGGTTTGCGGCCGTCACGCGCATGCGCGAGTGGCTCAAGATGATGAGTCATCCTGACGGCGGTATCGCGTTCTTTAATGACGCGGCGCTCGAGCAGAATGCGACGTTCGCCGAGCTTGAGGCATATGCAGTGCGGCTGGGCCTGCCTCCCACACCCGAAAATGCATCCGAAGTGGTGATGCTCGAAGCGAGCGGCTACGTGCGAGCACGCACACCTACCGCCTACCTCGTGTGCGACTGCGCTGCTGTCGGAGCGGATTATCTGCCGGGGCACGCACACGCGGATGCCTTGAGTTTCGAGCTGAGCATCGGGGGCCGGCGCGTGCTCGTCAATTCCGGGACTTCTCAGTACGGTGCGGATGCGGAGCGGCAGCGACAGCGCGGAACGGCCGCACACAACACGGTCGTCGTCGACGGGGAGGACTCCTCCGAGATATGGGCCGGCTTCAGAGTCGCACGCCGGGCCAACGTCAAAATTCGCGCCGTCACAGCCACGTCGTCGGCCGTGATAATCGCGGCGAGCCACGATGGCTACCGGCGACTCCCAGGAAGGAATGAGCACCGGCGCCGTTGGATTCTCGAGGAGCACTCGCTACGCATCCAGGATGAAATCAGCGGCTCTTTTGCCACCGGCGCAGCCTACTTTCATATCCATCCCGACGTCGATGCGCGCCCGCATGGCAAGCGGGAGGTTCTACTGGCGTGCGCCGGCCAGACATGGCGCATGGTCTTTGAGGGCGCACGCTCGATTGAGCTGCGCTCCGGCACATGGCACCCGCAATTCGGCGTCAGCGTGCCGAACCGCTGCATCGTCGCCTCCTTCGCCGCGGCCCAGCTGACGACGAGCATTTTTTGGACGCCAGCGTGAAAATCCTCATTCTCAGTTTCTACTACGAACCGGATCTGTCCGCCGGTTCATTCCGCGCGACCGCACTCGTTGCCGCATTGCGCGGGCGCATGCCCGCTGGCACCCATGTGGACGTCGTGACTACTTTTCCCAACCGCTACAGGAGCTTCAGCCGGCTGCCATCCGAGGTTGACGCCGCCGACGACCTTGAAGTGCGCCGCATCCGCCTGCCGCCACACCGCAGCGACATGCTCGGGCAGTCGCGGGCATTCTTACGTTTTGCGCATCAGGCGCTCAAGTACGTGGCCGATCGCGACTACGATCTGGTGTTCGCTACCTCTTCGCGGCTCATGACGGCAGCCCTGGGCGCCTGGATTGCCCGTCGCAAGAACGCGCCGCTATATCTGGATATACGCGATCTATTCGTAGAAACGATCAATGAAATCCTGCCGGCGCCGGCCGCGTGGCCGGCGCGGCTGCTATTGACGCAAGTGGAGTCCTGGACCATGCGGCGCGCGGCGCGCATCAATCTCGTCTCCCGAGGTTTCGAAGGCTATTTCCGCAAGCACTACGGCGCAAGTTCGCTCGCCTGGTTCACAAACGGCATCGACGCTGAATTTCTCACGGCCGCGCCGCCTGCAAGTGCGCGCGCGGCGGGCAATCGGCGCACCGTCATTCTGTATGCGGGGAACATCGGGGAGGGGCAGGGGCTGCACGAGATATTGCCGCCGCTGGCGCTGGCGCTGCGCAAGCGCGCGCGTTTTGTCGTCGTGGGTGACGGGGGACGCCGCGCGATGCTTGAAACCGCGCTCGCCGCCCAGGGGGTCGACAACGTCGAGCTGCGGGTGCCCATAGCCCGGACAGAGCTCATCGCGGCCTACCGCGCAGCCGATGTGTTGTTCCTGCACTTGGGGAGCCACGCCGCGTTCGAGAAGGTTCTGCCGTCGAAGCTCTTCGAGTACGCTGCGCTTGGTAAGCCGATACTGGCCGGGGTGGCAGGCTACGCGGCTCGATTCATTCATGAGGAAATCGGCAACGCGGCGGTCTTCGCGCCGTGCGATGTCGCCGCAGCTCTTGTCGCCTTCGATTCGCTGCAGTTGACGGATATGCCACGCCCGCAGTTTGCTGCCAAATACGCGCGCGCGAATATTGCATGCGCGATGGCGGATGACATTCTGCATCTGGCGCAGGCGCAGCGTTGACCTTCATGTTGAAACATTTTCTCGGAGCATTTGCGACCCCGCTCATGATGGCGCTCCTCCTGAGTGTGGGCGCTCTTATAGGTCGGGCATGCGGCAGGCGGCGCGGCGCGGCGTGGCTCCTTGGCTGCGCCATGGGCATCGTCTACCTGGGCAGCCTCATCGAAGTCGGCGAGGCGCTCCTCGCGCCGCTCGAGAGCCAGTATCCGCCGCTGCGCGCGGATGCCCAATTGCAGAAAATCGGCGCCATCGTCGTGCTCGGCAGCGGCTATACGCCGCGCGACTCCATTCCCGTGACCGGCGCGCTCGATGCCGACGGCCTGGTGCGGGTCGTTGAAGGTCTGCGGCTCGCGCGCCGCTTGCCAGGCGCGCGGCTCGTGGTGTCAGGCGGCGCACCGCCTGGATTCGCGCCCGGCGCGCTCGGCTATGCCGCGCTCGCGCGCGAGTTCGGCGTCGCCGATGCATCCCTCGTGGTCCTGCAATCACCACTCGACACGGCCGCCGAAGCGCGCGCCGTCGCAGCGCTACTCAACGGGGCGCCATTCGTGCTCGTGACATCCGCTTTTCACATGCCGCGCGCCATGCAGCTCATGCAGCGTGCCGGGCAGCACCCGATCGCGGCGGCGACCGGTCAGCGGGTGGGCGGTTCCCCAGGGAGGGGTCTGCATCGCTGGTTGCCGACGTCCACCGGCATGCGCGATACCGAGATCGCGCTGCACGAATACCTCGGTCTTGCCGCTCTTGCAGTCGGGATTTCATGACGCGCGTGTTGGTCACCGGCGCAACGGGCTTCATCGGCGGCGTTCTGTGTGAGGCGTTGGCGAGTGCGGATTACCTCGTGCGCGGCGCGCTGCGCACCGACCGCGCCGTCCCCGCCGCCATCGCGGAGAAAGTCGTCGTCGGTGACATCAATTCGACCACCGACTGGACGCAGGCGCTTCGGGGCGTGGACCTGGTGATCCATGCGGCCGCGCGTGCCCATGTGCTGCATCCCGCGCAAGGCACCGCAAACCTGTACTTCGAGACGAACGAACGCGGTACCCAACGCCTCGCGAACGCAGCGGCGCAGATGCAGGTGGCGCGCTTTGTCCTCCTGAGCAGCATCAAGGTAAACGGCGAGGAGACGCCCATTCGCGCGTACACGAGCGCCGATGATCCGCAGCCGCAGGATGCTTACGGGATGTCCAAGTGGCATGCAGAGCAGCATGTCGCCGCGGCTGCGGGGCACGGCGGCATGCAGGCGGTCATCGTGCGTCCGCCGCTCGTGTACGGGCCCAGGGTGCGTGCGAATTTTCTGCGCCTGCTGCGCTGGGTCGACCGCGGCTGGCCGCTGCCGTTCGGGGCCGTGAGGAATAGACGCAGTCTGGTCAATGTCTGGAACCTGTGCGACTTCCTGCTGCTGGTCCTCAAGCATCCGGACGCACCCGGAACGTGGATGGTGTCTGACGGGGAGGACCTGTCGACTCCTGATCTCATCCGGCGCATCGGCACTGCGATGGGCCGGCGGGTGCGATTGCCGTCCGTTCCCGTGGGCTTCCTGCAGTTATCGGCGGGTCTTGTGGGACGCGGGGGTGAGCTTGCCCGATTGTGCGGATCTTTGGCAGTTGATATCACGCAGACCCAAGCTCAACTGGGATGGTCCGCGCGCGTTTCGGTCGATGCGGCGCTTGCACGCACGGTCGCCTGGTATCTTGATGGCGCGCCCCCGTGATCCTTGACGCGGCGCTCACGTCGCTTGCGGCGTTCGTGCTGGCGCTCGCGCTGACGGCGCTGGTGCGCAGACACGCTCTCGCGCACGGCGTGCTCGATATTCCGAACGATCGCAGCTCACACCGTGTGCCAACGCCGCGTGGCGGCGGAATTGCGATCGCATTGGCCACCCTCGCGGCCTCTATCTTTCTTCTGTGGCGCGGAGCGCTCGACCTTGAGTTGTTTGCAGCCCTCACTGGCGGTGGCATTGTTGTGGCCTTCGTCGGCTATCTTGACGATCGCCGCCCATTGTCGGCGCGCATCCGGCTCGCCGCGCATCTGGGTGCCGCGCTGTGGGCGCTTTTGTGGCTGGGAGGGCTGCCGCCGATGCGCTTCGGCGCTCAGATCGTCTCGCTCGGTTGGGCGGGCTATATCGTGGGCGCGCTTGGCATCGCCTGGACCGTGAATCTCTTCAACTTCATGGATGGCATCGACGGCATTGCAGCCTCCGAGGCGGTTTTCATCGCGTGGGGCGCGGCCCTACTGGCGCTGGTGCTGCAGCAGATTGGGGTGCCAGCAATGGCCATGGCCTTCGGCGCGGTATGCTGCGGATTCCTGGTTTGGAACTGGCCGCCGGCGAAGATATTCATGGGCGACGTCGGCAGCGGCTACCTGGGCTACGTCCTGGTCGTCCTGGCGCTAGGTGCCTCGCGGGGGAATCCGGCGGCGCTCGCCGTATGGGTGATCCTGGGCGGGATATTCTTCTGCGATGCATTTGTGACGCTGATGCGCAGATTCGCCCGCGGCGAGCGCGTTGACCAGGCGCATCGCAGCCATGCCTACCAGTGGCTGGCGCAGCGCTGGGGGAGTCATCGCTCCGTGACGCTCACTGTCTTGTGCGTGAATCTCCTGTGGCTTCTGCCCTGCGCATGGTTCGCCGCCGGGCATCCCGGGTGCGCCGGCTGGACGGTGCTCGCCGCGCTTGCGCCGTTGGTGCTCGTTGCGCTTCTGGCGGGGGCGGGTCGGCGCGGCGAATCTGACCTCGAGGGTCGCAAAGGGCGGTGATCCGCGGATGCACCGTCGAGCTATGGATGCTGTATTACGGGCAGCGAATACAGGCCGGCAATGTCAATGGGCCGACGCAGCACCACGTGCTTGATGAACATGCGCCCCATTTCAACGATCTCGCGCCAGCGGCGCAGCCTGACCGTGATGGCACGCCACGAGAAATTCTTCCGCAGAGGCAGCACTTCAAGCTCGTAAAGATCCAATAATAAAAAGAGCATGGCGAGTGTCTTCAAATGCTCGCGTGTCGGCAGATGGATGCGGAGCCTCTTGGAGGCGGTCCACACCGAAAACATGCGCACGTGGGTGCAATCATTAAGAACAAGAGCTGCGACCTCAATCACCGCACATTCGCTGGCGGCACTCGTCTCCTCGACTGTTGCGCTTCCCAAGTCCACAAGCCAGTTGTGCTCACCGCGGGCATCCCGGGTGCGAAAGATGATGCGCAGCTTCAGCCATTTCCTGACGACCCAGGGGATGGCGTGGATCAGTCCCAAAAAATACGCCCGAAAGGCGGCGAAATCCGCAAGCGTGCCATCCTCCTTTTCGTATTGTGAATCGAGTGCATCGCGGTGCGTTGCGAGCATCGCCTGGATGTGCTCCGGGCGCTTCGAATAGTCGAACGGAACGAGATGGAACCCGTCGGTTTCGCTCCAACGGCTTCCCGGGGCCATGACGACGCATTCGCTTTCGATGTGCGCACGGGCCGCGAGGCGGTTGTAATAGGCTCGCACATCGTCGGGCACGACCGCGGTGTCGTTAAAAGCGACCGTTTCCCGATGCAGGAAGCAGTGATTGCTCGCGAACGGTATCGCGTATCGAGCCCCAATGTGCAGCGCAAAGCGGCTGAACTCTTCAATGTAGTTCTGCTGCGTGCGCATGTCCGGAAACTTCTCCTTGTAACCCTCGATGCAATACGGGATCGCTCGGGCGCTCGAATGGCTGCGCAGCACAAAGTCGATCTTCGGGAACGCGTGCGTGATCTGCCGCAGGGGCCAGCCGAAGAGTTTGCAGTCGTTGGAGTTGAGGATGGTGCGGCCGCCGCCGCTGAGCAGCATGGCGCTATCGACGCCCAAAAAGTAGAACTGGTAAGAGAATAGAGTCAGATCTTCGCCAAGTTTAATGGAGGTGCCGTGCGGCACCTCCGTGATGTTGCGGAATCCAAGCCAGCGCAGATCATCGAGCATGCGCGTGGTTTGCACCTTGGGCACGAGGATCGGCGTCGTCGGGGCGAAGAGCTTCTTGAGGGATGCACCGTGGAAGTGGTCCCAATGCAGATGGGTCAGGTAGATGTAGTCGGGCTCAAGAGCGCTCACGAGTTCAGGGGGCGGTTCCGGGAAGTTCCACCAGCTGCGCCAGTAGCACGAGCCGATCAGCCAGGGGTCTGAAACGATGCGGACACCCTTGTGGTCCACGCACAGACCCGCATGGCTCAGAACAGTGAATTCCAAAGTGCTTCCTCCGGGGCGAAGGGGCATAGAGCCTGCTCGCCGCCGCCGTTGTCAACTCCGTCGCGTGCGTCGCCTTGACGCGAATGTGCGGCTGCCCGGGTTCTGTATCCAGCAACATTCGGCTTGGAGCATCCGGGACAGGTCCGCATGGGCCGCGTCAGTGCGCTTCCGCACATTGCGTGTACCTACCCCGATGAGCTTATGCGCAGCAGCCCGAAGAGCACCATTTAAAGAGTGACGGGCGGCGTGAGAGCCACCTCGTCAACCGCTTCGAGCCTGATCCGTTTGGGGGAAGGTGAACGTGCTCGCCGAGCGCACTTGGAACGATCGGCGTCCTTAAACGTTGACGCAGGTTGTCGTAGAAGCGTATTGAATCTTGTACAATTTCGCCCCGCGCAGGAATGCTCAAGCTCGCGACTTAGGAATTTGAGGCAAGAGTCAGCGCATGCGGGCAGCTGAACCGGAGACCGCAGGGGGTATGGAAAAAGGGAACTCCTACATGAACGAGCCTGCGGATCTGGGGCTCGCGACGGTCACTAACGCCATTCTCGCGCTCCCACGCGGAGCCAAGCGGCTCGTCATGGCGGGGGCGGATGCCGTCATGCTGCCGCTCGCCCTCTGGGCGGCGCTGATTCTCAAATTCGACCGCCTGTCCTTCGACATGAGTCGTTACGGGGACCTGTTTCTCGTTGCGACCATCTCGGCGCTCGTCATCTTCGCGCTCCTCGGGCTCTATCGCGCGATTATCCGGTTCATGGGCCTGCACGCCATGGCCACCGTGATGGCGGGAGTGGCTGTTTCTGTTGTGGCCCTTGAGGGGTACGACCGTGTGGCGCGCTCCGAGCACGTGCCGCTGTCGGTGCTCGCGATCTATGCGGCGCTCGCGCTCGTCTACCTCGCAAGCAGCCGGTTCATCATCCGGTACATGGTCTATTACAAGAGAAACGGCGGCGCAGCCAAGCGCGTGGCCATCTACGGCGCCGGAGAGTCGGGCGCGCGGCTGTCCTCGGTCTTACTGGGCGGCCCGGATTTCGCGCCCGTGGCCTTCATCGACGACAAGAGATCTCTGCACGGCAGCCGCATCAACGGCATCAAGGTTTTCAGTCGCGATGCGCTTCCCGACCTGGTCAGCAATTACGACATTGAGCGGGTGCTGCTCGCGATTCCCACGGCCTCGCAGCGCCGCAAACAAGAAATCTTAAGAATGCTTGAGCCGCTCGGCGTGCACGTGCAGTCGATGCCGGATCTGCGGGACATCATCTCCGGTGCGGCGCACATCGATGAGCTGCGCGACGTCGATGTCGCCGACCTCTTGGGCCGCGATGCGGTGCCGCCGGATCCGCGGCTCTTTGCCTCCTGTATCCGCGGCAAGTCCGTGATGGTGACCGGCGCCGGTGGCTCGATCGGCGCCGAGCTTTGCAGGCAGATCGTCAGGCTCGGGCCGTGTCGCCTCGTGCTGTTCGAGATGTCGGAGCTTGCCCTCTACACCATCGAAGGGGAGCTGACCGAGTATCTCGCGCACGAAAACGTCATCACCGAAATCATTCCGCTCCTCGGCAATGCGCACCATCGCCACCGAGTACGCGAAGTGCTCTCGACCTACGGCATTCAGACGCTCTATCACGCGGCCGCCTACAAGCACGTGCCGATCGTCGAGCACAACGTCGTCGAGGGCATCCATAACAACGTCATCAGCACCTGGTACACCGCCGAGGCCGCGCGCGAGACCGGGGTTGAGACCTTCGTGCTGGTGTCGACCGACAAGGCCGTGAACCCCGTCAACGTGATGGGCGCGACCAAGCGCCTGGCGGAGCTCGTGCTGCAGGCGCTGCAGGAGCGCTCGACGGGAACGCGTTTTTGCATGGTGCGCTTCGGCAACGTGCTCGCCTCTTCGGGATCCGTGGTGCCGCTCTTTAAGAAGCAGATCCGCGACGGCGGCCCGGTGACGGTGACCCATCCGGATGTCATCCGCTACTTCATGACGATTCCCGAGGCGGCTCAGCTCGTCATCCAGGCCGGTGCCATGGCGAAGGGCGGGGACGTGTTCGTGCTCAACATGGGCCGGCCGGTCCTCATCGACGATCTCGCGCGCCGCATGATCAACCTCATGGGCCTCACGGTGCGCGATGCGGCTAATCCGGACGGGGATATCGAGATCACCTACACGGGCCTGCGCACCGCCGAGAAGCTCTTCGAGGAGCTCTTGATCGGCAGCAACATCACCGGCACCGACCATCCGATGATCATGCGGGCGATGGAGCATTCGCTGCCCTGGGAGCGCATGCAGCAGCTCTTGAACGAGCTCCTGATTGCGCTCGCAAGCTTCGACTGCCGGCGCTCGGTTGCCCTCTTGTGCGAAGCCGTCGCCGAGTACCGCCAGACCCACGATATCCGCGACTTCGTCTGGGCGCAGAAGACGTTTGCGATCGGGCCGGATGACCGCGAGCCCGAGGATGCGCGCAAGGTCACTGATTTCATTGCAAAACGGCGCTTATTCGAGGGCGGCAAGGGGCCCGCGGAACGTGGAAGCTGAAGTAGCTCACGTTCGCAGCCCCTCTCACTTGAGCCGGGCATAGCCATCCTCTAGGCTCTGCGGCCGCTTCCGCCTTTACTTCCGGGCCCTCGAAAGCATGCGCGTCACGATTTTCGGCTCCGGCTACGTCGGTCTGGTCACGGGGGCGTGCCTTGCCGAGGCCGGCAATCACGTCATCTGCGTGGACGTGGATGCCGGAAAAATCGACCGTCTGAACCACGGCGACGTGCCGATCCATGAGCCGGGCCTCGAGGCGTTGATCAAGCGCAACAGCGACGCCGGGCGCATCGAGTTCACAACCGACGCGGTCATGGCCATCGCCCACGGCCTCTTCCAGATCATTGCGGTCGGCACGCCGCCGGATGAGGACGGCTCGGCCGACTTGCGCTACGTTCTCGCCGCCGCGCGCTCCATCGGCACTCACATCAAGAACTACGCCGTGGTCGTCACGAAATCCACGGTGCCCGTGGGGACAGCCGACAAGGTGCGCGCCGAAATCGAAGCCCGGGTCGCCGAGCGCGGGGTGTGCGCTGAGTTCGACGTCGTCTCCAATCCTGAGTTTCTGAAGGAGGGCGTGGCCATCCAGGATTTCATGAAGCCGGATCGCGTCGTGATCGGCACCGACAATCCGCGCACGCAGGAGCTGATGCGCGAGCTGTATGAGCCCTTCACGCGCAATCACGATCGCTTTATCGTGATGGACGTGCGCTCCTCGGAGCTCACCAAATACGCCGCCAATGCCATGCTCGCCACCAAGATCAGCTTCATGAACGAACTGGCGAGCATCGCCGAACTGTGCGGCGCGGACGTCGAGAAGGTGCGCATCGGCATTGGCTCCGATCCGCGTATCGGCTACGGTTTCATTTATCCGGGCGCAGGCTACGGCGGTTCGTGTTTTCCGAAGGACGTGCGGGCGCTCATCCGCGCCGCGCGCACCGTGGGCCATGAAGCGGAGATCCTAAGTGCGGTCGAGTCCGTCAACCGCCGGCAGAAAGAGGTGCTGGTGCGCAAGATGCAGCAGCACTTCGGCGCGAGCCTGAAGGGTCGCACTTTGGCGTTGTGGGGGCTCGCATTCAAGCCCAACACCGACGACATGCGCGAGGCTCCCGCGCGCACCATCATGGAGATGCTGTGGAAAGCCGGCGCCGCCGTGCGCGTCTACGACCCGGTCGCTGCAGGCGAGGCGGCGCGCATCTTCGGTAAGCGTCCCGACTTCATTATCTGCAAGGACGCGTACGAAGCCGCGAGCGGCGCTGATGCTCTGGCCATCGTCACGGAGTGGCAGGAGTTTCGCAGCCCGGATTTTGAGCGTCTGAAGGAGCTACTGACGGCGCCGGTCATCTTTGACGGCCGCAACCTCTATGACCCCGGCATGGTGACGCGCTTCGGTTTCACCTACTACGCCATCGGCCGCGGCAAAGCGCCGCCGCCTGCTTGAGGCGCGAGGGCTAATCGCATGCTAGTTCCGGTCATTCTCTCCGGCGGCGCGGGCACGAGGCTGTGGCCTTTGTCGCGGGAGCTTCATCCCAAGCAGCTTCTGGCGCTGGCGGCCAAGCAGACCATGCTGCAGGAGACCGCCGTGCGTCTTGACGGCCTGGATGCGGCGCCGCCACTTCTCGTGTGCAACGATGCGCATCGCTTTCTCGTGGCCGAGCAGCTGCGGCAGCTTGAAATCAAGCCGGCTGCCATCCTGCTCGAGCCTTTCGGCCGTAATACCGCGCCCGCCATTGCGCTCGCGGCGCACGCAGCCCTAAGGCTCGCAAGCGCCACCGCCGAACCGGACCCCGTGCTCCTCGTGCTGCCGGCCGATCACGTCATCCGCGATGTCGCGGCATTCCAGGCGGCGGTGCGTACGGCTCTCGCCATTGTGCACCAGGGGGGACTTGCGACGTTCGGCATCGTCGCCCGCACCGCGCAGACCGGCTACGGCTACATCCGCCGCGGAGCTGCGATCGGCGGCGTGCATCGCATCGATAAATTCGTCGAGAAACCGAGCCTCGAGCGCGCGCAGGCCTTCGTCGATTCGGGAGAGTACTACTGGAATAGCGGCATGTTCATGTTCCACGCGCGGCGCTATCTCGAGGAGCTCGAGCGCTGGGCCCCGGCGATATCGCAGGTGTGCCGCACGGCAAGCGAAGCGGCAACCTCCGACCTCGATTTCATCCGCATCGATGCCAAGAGCTTCGAGGCGTGCCCGAGCGATTCGATCGACTACGCCGTCATGGAAAAGACCGGCGATGCAGTCGTCGTGCCGCTCGATGCCGGCTGGAGCGATGTGGGCTCCTGGTCGGCCTTGCACGAGGCCAGTGCGGCGGATGAGCACGGCAACGTCGTGCGCGGCGATGTTCTGATTGAAGACTCATCGGGCTGCTATCTCTACTCCGAGAGCCGCCTCGTCGCGGCCGTGGGTCTTGAGGACACCGTCGTGGTCGAGACCAAGGATGCGGTCCTCGTCTCGCCGCGCAGTCGCGTGAATGATGTGAAGAAGCTCGTCGGACGCCTGAAGGAACTCGGGCGCTACGAGCACTCCCTGCATCGGGAGGTGTTCCGGCCCTGGGGCAGCTACGACAGCCTGGAAAACGGCCAGCGCTTCCAGGTGAAATCCCTGAAGGTGAAGCCTGAGGGCCAGCTGTCGCTGCAATTGCACCATCACCGCGCCGAGCACTGGATCGTCGTCTCCGGAACTGCGCGGATCACGCGCGGCGAGGAGGTCTTTCTGCTGGAAGAGAATCAGTCAACCTACATTCCGCTCGGTGTCAAACATCGCATCGAGAACCCCGGCAAGATCCCGTTGCACATCATCGAAGTGCAGTCGGGCGCCTATCTGGGCGAGGACGACATCGTGCGCTTCAAGGACCGCTACGGCCGCGAAGGCAGTACGGGTTAGTGCCTGGCACCATGAATCTTGCGGCATTCAAGGCCTACGACATCCGCGGCCGCATTCCCGAGGAGCTCAACGAGGAGCTCGCCTACGACATCGGCCGTGCCTACGCAGCCTTCGTCAAGCCGCGCTGCATCGCCGTCGGACGTGACATCCGCCTGACGAGCGCGGCGCTTGCCGCCGCCTTGCAGCGCGGCCTCCTCGACAGCGGCTGCGACGTGCGCGACATCGGCCTGTGCGGCACCGAGGGCGTCTATTTTGCGACCTTCGCCTACGAACTCGACGGCGGCATCATGGTGACGGCGAGCCATAACCCGCCGGACTACAACGGCATGAAGCTCGTGCGCGAGGATTCGCGGCCGATCAGCGCCGACACCGGCCTTGCCGACATGCGCGCTTTCATCGAGGCGGGAGCGTATCCGCCGCCCGCGCTGTTGCGCGGCAGCGCGCTCGCTCT
>Ga0302326_10003008_pt1 | contig 40243 bp, 33 predicted proteins | sample Palsa_T0_3_FD_202264 | JGI IMG/M metagenome (GOLD analysis project Ga0302326, IMG submission 202264) | Peat permafrost microbial communities from Stordalen Mire near Abisko, Sweden - Palsa_T0_3 | ecosystem: Environmental > Terrestrial > Soil > Palsa > Peat permafrost | place: Sweden: Abisko... | reverse complement strand
CTGGCGCGGGGGTATCTGGGGCGGGCGGGGCTGACGGCGGAGCGGTTTGTGGCGTGCCCGTTCGGTGGGGCGGGAGAGCGGATGTACCGGACGGGTGATCTGGTGCGGTGGGCTGGTGATGGTGAGCTTGAGTTCGTCGGCCGGGCCGATGATCAGGTGAAGGTCCGCGGGTTCCGGATCGAGATGGGGGAGGTGGAGGCGTGCCTGGCCGGTCATCCGCGGGTGCGGCAGGCGGTGGTGGTGGCCAGGGAGGACCGCCCAGGAGACAAGCGGCTGGTCGCTTACTACGTGGCTGACGGCCCGGAGGGTATCGGCGACGAGGAATTGCGGGCCGCCGCGGCACGCACCCTGCCGGGATACATGATTCCGTCCGCTTTTGTCCGGATCGGCCAGTTGCCGCTGACATCCAATGGCAAGCTCGACCGCCAGTCACTGCCCGCGCCCGAGGTCACTGGGGCCGGGGGCCGAGGGCCGCGCTCGGCCCGGGAGCAGCTGCTCTGCGACCTGTTCGCCGAGGTGCTCGGGGCCGAGCGGATAGGCATTGACGACGGGTTCTTCGCCTTGGGGGGCCATTCGCTCTTGGCCGTCCAGCTCGCCAACCGGATCCGCCAGGTTCTGGGCATCGATATTTCACTGCGCGAACTCTTTGATGCGCAGACAGTGGCGATGCTGACGCTTTCCGCAGACGGTGCCGCGGGGAAATCCCGGCCGGCTTTGCGCCGCCGCACGAGCGAGGGAGAGCTCCTGTTATATAAAGCCTGGAATGGGCAGCGCCATTCTCGCTCGACCGCCCGCCCGGAGTATTGCCTTGATTCCGATAGGTCACCGAAATCGGAGAGCATGGGGTTCAGTGATCCCTGCAGCTCCATCTCGTTCCGCCGGATGACACGCCTCATGCGCTCGAATGTCCCGGCCACTTTCAGCCGGTCAACCTGAATATGAGAATTGAAGATAAGCGCTGGGAAGTCAAAACGACGGGTGCGCCGTGATGAATTAGCATGCAGGCCGACGACAAAGAATGCCGTGCCGCCAACGCTGTAGGCGAACGTGCCCGATGCCGGATCGCTCGCTGCCTCCGGCGCCCAGCGATAGTGAGCCCGGTCAATCTCATGCAGAAGCTGAAGCTGCTTCCACAGAAGTTTTTCGAATTCGATTTCTGATACTGTCTTCGGGCTATCGAAAGATGCGGCGAATGTGGCGTAGTGCTTGTCGATGTCATCCCCGTCCTCGGTGAACTGCGCGAGGTCGCGGTATATCAGATTGCATTCTTCTGAATCTGCGAGCCGACCGTAATGACGGTGGACGACGGCGTCGCGTTTATATGCAGCCTTCCCGCCGACGCAACTAAAGCGGTTGCTGATCACGAATTCCTTGAGGGCGTCGCCGACTTCGCTTGCTTGACTTTCCACCTCCGTTATTATAAGTTCCGCTCGGCCCGCCGGCAAGGCAGTCCGTCGTCGCAGTATTACTGACTGTCCTCTGGTCTAAAAGCGCACCACGGAGCACACTGGCACCACTGGCACCACTGGCCGGGGATCCTGATGATCCTGGCGATCAGTCACGCATGTGGCCCGCGTTCTGCTGGGTTACGTCTTGCGTTATGGCGCTGCGATCGACGAGACTGTTGTGGCCCACATTGATTGGCCGCGGAGGATCTGCATGGCTAACCCGTTCGACAACGATGAAGGCGTGTTTTCCGTTCTGATCAATGATGAGGGGCAGCATTCGCTGTGGCCGGAATTCGCTGACGTCCCGGCGGGCTGGACAACCATCCACGGCCCGGACTCGCGGGCCGGATGCCTGGAATACGTGAACGCGAACTGGACGGACATGCGTCCCAGATCCCTGGTGCGGGAGATGGACGGGGTGCGGTCGGCCGCCGGCACGAAGGAGTCACTGTGAGCGATGCGGTGACCGAGGTTGCCCCGGACCGCCGGCGCTTCGGAGGGCTGCTGTGGGACTCCGATTTCCGGCTGTTCTGGTTCGGCGAGACGACAAGCCAGGTGGGTACCCAGATGGCGGTCGTGGCGACGCCCTTGGTCGCCGTCGTCGTCCTGCACGCCAGCACGCTGGTGGTGGGGCTATTGCTGGCCTGCGCATGGGGGCCGTGGCTGGTGATAGGCCTGCCGGCCGGGGCATGGGTGGACCGGATGTCCAAGCGGCGGGTCATGGTGCTGGGGGACGCGGCTTCCTTCTTGCTGTTCGGCAGCGTCCCGGTCGCAGCCTGGCTGGGCGTGCTGACCATCGGGCAACTGGTCGCGGTCGCGGTGCTGGCGGGGTGCGCCAACGTCTTCTCCTCCACGGCATATTCTCCGTACCTGCGGACGCTGGTGCGATCCCCGGACCGGATGGAGGCCAACGCCAAGCTAGAGGGCAGCGAGTCGGTGGCGGCGATTGCCGGACCGGGGCTAGGCGGGCTCGTCTCCGGTGCATTCGGCGCCGTCTACGGCCTGCTGGCTAATGCCCTGAGTTTCGCGGTGTCAGCCGCCTGCCTGCTGCGAATCCGGGCCGTGGAGACCCCGGCCGAGCCGCGGCCCGGCGACGGCGAGTCGCTCGGCGCCAGGATCGGCGCCGGGGTGCGGTTCATGGTCCGCGATCCCTACCTGCGGGTGCTGACCCTGTACGCCGGCCTGGGCAACTTCGGCGAGGCGATGGCGGACGCGGTCCTCATCGTCTTCCTGGTGCGGACCGTCCACGTCGCCCCCGTCACGGCCGGCCTGCTGATGACCGGCCTGGGCGTGGGCGGGGTGGCGGGTGCCTTCGCGTCGATGTGGATCAGCGACACCTTCGGCAGCGGGCGCGGCCTGCTGATCAGCCAGCTGATCGCGTCACCTTTCCTGCTCCTGCTGGCCTGCACGACCAGGGGCGCGGGCCTGGCGCTGTTTGTCGTCGGCGGGATCGTCTACGCCGCGGGCATCGTTTCCGGCAACATCATGATCGCCACGTTCTCGCAGGACTATGTGCCGGCCAGCATGCAAGCGCGGAAGTCGGCGACCACCAAGCTCGTGGTCTTCGGCAGCACGCCGATCGGAGCCCTCGTCGGCGCCTTCCTCGGGCAGGCGTACGGGCCGCGGGCCGCCGTCTGGGTCGCGGCGATCGTGGCCACGCTCAGCGCCGGGATCTTGTTCGCGGGCCCGATCAAGAGCCGCCGGGACCTGCCCACCGAGCAGGCGGTCCTGCCTGGCGAGCAGGTTGTCCTGCCTGGCGCTGCAGGATAGCCGTGAGCATCGGAGCCGGCCGGCGACCGCCCGCTGGCCGTCCCGGCGAGGAAGTGCTGCCGTTGTCGTTTGCGCAGCGGCGGTTGTGGTTTGTGGGTCAGCTGGAGGGGGTGTCGGCTACTTATAACGTGCCGTTGGTGTTGCGGTTGTCGGGGGTGGTGGACCGGGGGGCGTTGCGGGCGGCGCTGGGTGATGTGGTGGGGCGGCATGAGAGTTTGCGGACGGTGTTCCCGGCGCCGGGGGGTGAGCCGTTCCAGCGGATCGTGCCGGCGGGGGAGGCGGTGGTGGAGGTGCCGTGGGAGGAGGTGGGTGCGGGTGAGCTGGGGGAGCGGGCGGCGGGGGTGTGCGGGTATGCGTTTGATGTGGGGGTGGAGCTGCCGGTGCGGGCGTGGGGGTTCTCGGCGGGGCCTTCGGAGCATGTGCTGGTGCTGCTGATGCATCACATTGCTACGGATGGGTGGTCGCTGGGGCCGCTGGGGCGGGATCTGTCGGTGGCGTATGCGGCGCGGGTGAGCGGGCGGGCGCCGGAGTGGGAGGGGTTGCCGGTTCAGTATGCGGATTACACGTTGTGGCAGCGGGAGCTGCTGGGGGCGGAGGACGATCCGGGGAGTGTGATCTCGCGGCAGGCGGGGTTCTGGCGGGGGGCGCTGGCGGGGTTGCCGGAGGAGCTGGTTCTGCCGTTTGACCGGCCGCGGCCGGCGGTGGTGTCGCACCGGGGCGGGACGGTGGATGTCGCGGTGGGTGCGGGGTTGTACGGGCGGGTGGAGGCGCTGGCGCTGGCGGCGGGGGTGACGCCGTTCATGGTGCTGCAGGGGGTGCTGGCGGTGCTGCTGACCAGGCTGGGGGCGGGGACGGATATCCCGATCGGGACGCCGGTGGCGGGGCGGACGGACCGGGCGCTTGATGATCTGGTGGGGCTTTTCGTGAATACGCTGGTGCTGCGGACTGATACGTCAGGGGATCCGAGTTTCCGTGAGCTGCTGGGGCGGGTGCGGGAGACGGACCTGTCGGCGCTGGAGAATCAGGACCTGCCGTTTGAGCGGCTGGTGGAGATCCTTGATCCGCCCAGGTCGCTGGCTCGTCATCCGTTGTTCCAGGTGATGCTGGTGCTGCAGAACACCGCGGCGGAGGACTACCAGCTCACCGGCCTGCACACCGAGGAACCCGACATCGGTGACCTGGGGATAGCGAGGTCCGACCTGCACATCGAGCTGGAGGAGGTCAGTGACCCGGATGGCCCCGCCCTGAGGGGGTGGCTTGACTACGCGACGGACCTGTTTGACGCGGGGACGGCGGAGCTGCTGGCGGCGCGGCTGGTGCGGGTGCTGGAGGCGCTGGTGGCCGATCCGGACGTGCGGATCAGCCGGGTGCCGGTACTGACCCAGACCGAGCGGGACCAGCTGATCGGCAGGCGAGACAACGTGCCCGGCGAACCCGCACCCGCCCGAGGGCTGCACGAACTGTTTGAAGCGCAGGTGCTGCGCACCCCGGATGCCCCCGCGGTCACGTTCGGGGATACCAGGCTCACCTATGCCGCTCTCAATCAGCGGGCCAACCAGCTGGCGAGCTATCTGCGCGGACTGGGGGCCGCATCGGGTGACGTGGTCGCGGTGGCGCTGGACCGGTCGGCTGACACCGTGGTCGCGATCCTGGCGATACTCAAGGCCGGCGCTGTCTACGTGCCGCTCGACGTGGGCTATCCCGCGCAGCGGCTGAGGTCGATCCTCGAGGACACATCGGCCGCGCTGCTGCTGACCCGGCGAGGCCTCATGAGCCTGTCCGCGGGTGCCCGGGTGGTCGATCTCGATACCGCCCAGGACACCGTTGCCGCCCAGCCGTCCGGAAATCCGGGCACGCCGGTCAGGCCCAGGGAACTGGCGTATGTCTTCTACACATCCGGATCCACGGGCAGCCCGAAGGGAGTCATGACCGAGCATGCCTCCGTGGTCAACTACATCGAGTCCATGACGGGAATCGTGGGTGTCCGCGGTGATGATGTAGTTCTCGGCTTGACCTCCGTCGGATTCGACGCGTCCATCCGTGAGATCTTCGGCGCCCTGACCCGCGGTGCGCACCTCGTCCTGCTGCCTGACGAATCCCGGCGGGACCCCGCCGCCATCGCGGCGGCGATCAACCAGCATGGAGCCACGGTCCTGCTGAGCTCGGTGCCATCCCTTCTCGGCGAGCTGACCCGGCTGAAGGCCGGAACCATCGGCCATGGGCTGCGGGCCGCGGTCAGTTCCGGGGAGAGCTTTCACCGGGTTCCCGCGGCGGGCCGCGCACCGCTGGGCGAACTGCTCAACACGTACGGGCCGACCGAATGCACGATGACGTCCACGTTCCGGCGGGCGACCGGTGATCTCCCGGACGGCCCCGATCTCATCGGCGAGCCGGTTGCTCATGCGCGTGTCTATGTGCTTGACACGGCGCTCAATGTGATCCCGCCGGGTGTGACGGGGGAGCTGTACCTGGCGGGTGCCGGGCTGGCCAGGGGATACCTGCGTCAGCCAGGCCTGACGGCGGAGCGCTTCGTAGCCTGCCCATTCGGGGGGCCGGGTGAGCGGATGTACCGGACCGGCGACCTGGGCCGGTGGCGCGGGGACGGGCGGCTGGAAATCCTGGGTCGCGTCGATGACCAGGTCAAGGTCCGCGGATTCCGGGTCGAGCCGGGAGAAGTCGAGGCGGTGCTGAGCGGTCACGAGCCGGTCAGCCAGGTGGTCGTGCTGGCGCGGGAGGACCGGCCGGGCGACGTGCGCCTCGTCGCGTACGTCGTTCCCCGGGACGGTGCACGGCCCGATCCCGCGGCCATGCGGCGTTTCGCCGCCGAGCAGCTGCCGAGCTACCTGGTCCCGGCCGTGGTAGTGACGCTCGGCAAGCTGCCGCTGACGCCGAACGGGAAGCTGGACCGGGGAGCGCTGCCCATGCCGCAATACGGCGACTCCGCGCACCTCGTACCGCCGCGGACACCGCTCGAAGAGAGGATCGCCAGGACGTGGCGTGATCTGCTCGGCACCGAGCAGATCGGGGTGTCCAGTGACTTCTTCGACCACGGCGGCCACTCGATGCTCGCGATCCGCGTCGCCAGCCGGCTGCAGGCCGAACTCGGCGTCACCATTCCGCTCCAGCTGCTCTTCGCCGCTCCGACGATCGAAGAACTCGCGCGTGAACTCTCCGCGCTCATGTCCAGCGCGGATCAGGCACCGAAGAGGTTCACCATCTTCCCGGTCACCCCCGTGGGCAGCTCGGCCGATCAGCCGACCGTCGTGCTCGTCCATCCCGTCGGCGGAACAGCCTTCTGCTATGCGAACTTGGCCGCCGCGCTCGACGCGCGCAGACACGTGCTGACAATTTCCCGTAACTTCTCCGAACCGTGCGCACCGGATTTCAGCGAACTGGGGGCCGAGTACGCGGCGGCGCTCGCCGAGCAGTTCCCTGGCCGGCCGATCGTGCTGGCTGGCTGGTCGATGGGGGGAGTCCTCGCGCACGCGGTGGCCTGTCAGCTCCAGCGCCGGGGCGTGGCCACGCCGAGCCTGGTACTCGCCGACTGCTTCCCGCGCAGCAGCGGAGGTTCGGGCAGCAAGAGGCATTCAGCCGACCGCACGACGCTGCGCATGCTCGATGAACTCGAAGCCGCGGTCAGCGCGAGCCGGCTCGGCGCGCTGCTGCGGCGTCCGCGATATCAGAACCTGCTCCAGTCGTTCGGCGTGAACTGGGGACCTGACGATGAGCCGTCGACGCTGGCACAGCTCGTGCCGACCTGGCGTGCGTTGTACAGCGGCCTGCTGAGTTACGACCCGGCCGTCTTCGCCGGCGCGGCGCACCTCCTGCAGGCCAGTGACCACCCGCGGACGCGGACCGCGGCAGCTGAGCGGCACTGGCGCGCGATGGTCAGTGGCGAACTGACGGTGACTCGTGTTCCGGGGGACCATTTCAGCCTGCTCGCATCCCCGCTGGTAGAGATGCTGGCGGAGCTGATCGTCGATGGATCCCGGGCCCCGGACGGCGGACCGTCACGACACTAGCCGTGCGACAAGCGCATGGAATCCTTCGGCGCTGATGTTGCCGCCGGAGAGCACTACCCCGACCCGCCGCCCAGCCGGATCCGGCCGACGTGCCAGGACCGCCGCTAGCGCCGCGGCTCCGCTCGGCTCAGTCTTGAGCCGAGCGGTTTCCCAGGCAAAGGACATGGCAGCAGCTATCTCCACGTCGGTAACCGTCACTATCCCGTCGATCAGCCGGCGGTTGACCTCGAAGGTGAATCTGCCCGGTATCCGGTGGCGCAAGCCGTCGGCGATCGTGGCTGGTGCGGCAATCCGAATACGCTGCCCTAGTTCTAGCGATCTAGCGGTATCGTCGCCAGCGGACGGCTCGACCCCGATAACTTCGATACCGGGGTACAGCGCTTTGGCGACCGTAGCGCTCCCGGCTGCCAGCCCGCCGCCGCCCACCGGGACGACCAACCGGTCGAGCCTCCCGGTCTGGCCGAAGAACTCCAGGGCCACCGTGCCATGGCCGGCGGTAACCACTGGGTCGTCCGATGACGGTATCACGCTGAGGCCCGACTTTCTGGCCAGGGCTTCGATGATCGTCTCTCGATCCTGCCGCACTGGATCGTAATGCACGATACGCGCACTGTAACGCCGTATGGCAGAGATCTTAGCATGCGGAATATCCGACGGGACCACCACGACGGCGGGAATCCCGAGATAATGCGCCAGCATGGCCACGGCGTGACCATGATTCCCTGACGACCCGGCGATAATGCCGTACCGTCGTGTCGCGGGCTCCAGCAGAGCTATCCTGTTATATGCGCCGCGGATCTTGAACGCTCCGGTCCGCTGGTACAACTCGGCTTTCAGGGTGACCCGGGCGGAAACGAGCTCGTCGAGTTCTGGCCAGCGAAGAACCGGTGTCCTAATCGCATTCTCGCCGATACGCCTAGCCGCCTGCTCGACGTCGTCGATTTCCATGTAAGAAGCGGGCCCCCTCCCGATAACTGTCCATCGTCGGCGAGAGCCCTGCAGCTTAGGCGGGGAGCGTTCTGCCGCCAGGCAGCGCCGTCCTAGATCGAGGCTTCGGGTTGACACGCCCGAACCGGCGGATGTCACATTTTCAATGTGACATCCAGTATATATCTATAATGGTGCATCGTACAGTGCCGCTTGACAAGCCGGTTGTTCTCGGTATCAACAGTGTCTACCACGAATCATCGGCATGTGTCGTCCGGGGTAATGAGGTTCTCGCCTTCGCCGAGGAGGAACGCTTCAACCGGCGTAAGCATGCTAAGCCTGCCGATATGGAAACCGTCGATCAGATTCCCGAATTGGCCATGACTGACTGCATGGCTAGGGCCGGCATCACGTGCGAAGAGATCGACTATGTCGCCGCTTCGTTCGATCCGTCGCTGCGTCGTCCGCCAATCCCTGAGCCCGTGACCGAGGGTTCGTGGGGCCATCCAGTAGGTGAGCGGCAGTTTCAGGAGAAGCTTGCCCTGATACCGGGTGCGGTCAGTGAGTTCATGGCGCGGGATATCTCGGCGAGCTGGGTCTGGGTACCGCACGAGATCGCTCATGCCGCTAGCGCTTACTATCGCTCTCCATTCGATGAAGCCGCGATCTTGTGCATGGATGGTATCGGCGAGGATTCCACCTCCCTGCTTGCGTACGGAACAGGAAGCGCGCTGAATCCGCTGAGTTACACTTCTTATCCCGACTCGCTAGGCTTCGTGTGGGAGAAGCTGTCGAAATTCACGGGCATGGACGAGTACTCTGCTCCCAAACTGATGGCACTAGCCGCATTCGCGTCCCCGACTCCTATCGCGAACATTTGAGCATCCTGGTACCCCGCGACGAAAGCGAGTTCAGCGTCGATCTGAATGCCTTCCGGTTCCGGGTCGAGGATTATGGTCCGCTGGAGAAGTTTTTCGGCCCCGCCCGCAAGCCCGGTGGTCAGTTTGAATACCGTTATGCTCAAGTAGCAGCGAGCCTGCAGGAGATGACCGAGGAGATCATATCCGGTTTCGCCCGCCGCCTAAAGCAGATCACAGGTTCGGCCAACCTGTGTCTCGCCGGAGGGGTCGCGCTTAACTGCGTCGCCATGGGCAAGCTCCTCAATGAGGGCCCGTTCGATGGCGTTTTCGTGCAGCCGCTCGCGCACGACGGCGGAACCGCGCTCGGTGCCGCCCTGTGGATCGCGAATACCCGCGGCCCTACTTCGGCTCCGCCTCCTTCAGCGACACACAGATCGTGGCCGCGCTGACCGGGGCAGGGGTAAGCGGCCGCCGTGTCGAGTCGCCCGCTCGCACCTGCGCTGATCTCGTGGCACATGGCAATATCGTCGGCTGGTTTCAGGGCGGAGCCGAAGTAGGGCCGCGGGCGCTGGGAAACCGTTCCATCGTCGCGGACCCCCGGAACAGCTCCACGAAGGACCTGATCAACATCAAGGTGAAGCACCGCGAGTACTTCCGTCCCTTCGCCCCGGCTGAACTAGCCGAGGAAGCCGCGGAGTGGTTTGAGTTCCGTCGGCCATCGCTGTCGACAGGCTTCATGTCGTTCGCGGTACCGGTGCGTCCGGGCAAGCGTGCGCTGGTGCCGGCTGTCGTTCATGTTGACGGCTCGGCAAGGATGCGGACGGTGCATGGGGACGTCAACCCGCTCTTCCACGGGCTGATCAGCGAGTTCCGCGCGCTGACCGGAGTGCCGCTCGTCGTCAATACCTCGTTCAACACGTTCGACGGGCCGATCGTGCATTGTCCGGAGGACGCCATCCGCACCTTCCTGCGAACCGGGATGGACGCCATGATTATCGGCGACCACCTGGTCCTGCGTAGCTCTCTCTAACCGATCGGCCGCGAGCGGGGACGTAGCACCGGACGGCCGCCGTCACTGTCCCGCAAGCCATCGGCGAGCCGCGCGACCGTGGGTGTGTCGAAGATTTCCCTGATACCTATGTCCGCGTGGAGAGCGGCTCGTACCCGGCTGATCAGGCTCACCGCGAGAAGAGAGTTCCCGCCTAGGTCGAAAAAGCTGTCGTCAACGCTGACATGGTCGCGAGTAAGCAGCTCGGCGAAGATCTTGCATAGAACCTCTTCCTTCTTGTTCCGCGGCGGACGTCCTGTGCTGGCCATACGCTCGGGGAGCGGCAACGAATTTCGGTCGATCTTCCCGTTGCCGGTCAGCGGAAATGCGTCGAGCATCACGAATTCGGAAGGGAGCATATAAGGCGGGATCTGCCTCTGGAGAAAAGATCTCAACTCCCCGATCACTAGTGAGTGACTCTCGGAAGGGACGACGTATGCACTGATATAATTCCCCCGCGCACTGTCTGCACGTGCGACCACCACCGCGCGGTGGACGGACGGATGTTGTCCGATAGCGGACTCGATTTCACCAAGCTCGACCCTGAACCCGCGTATCTTTATCTGGTCGTCGTCTCTTCCGATGAACTCGATCTGGCCATCTTCCCGCCACCGGGCATGATCTCCGGTCCGGTACATGCGAGATCCCGGATCGCCGAAGGGATTGGCGACGAAGCTCGCCGCGGTCGCTTCCGGCAGCCATAGGTAGCCGCGAGCGAGACCGCGGCCAGCAATGTAAAGCTCCCCGCTGAAGCCGACAGGTACCGGTCGCAGCCAGTGATCAAGGATGAACACCTGGACATTGTCAACCGGAACGCCTATGGGCAGCCACTGTTCGCCCAGTGGCTTCCGCGGCACTGTGAAGTGCGTCGCCGCCACGGTTGCCTCGGTCGGGCCATAGGCGTTGCGTACGACGAGTTCCGGGTTTTTCTCAAGTATGCGGTCGGCAGCCGCGGCGGAGACGGACTCGCTACCGGTGATGACCTCATGCAGGGGCCCCAGTATCTGCGGGGCCTCACGGGCCACGACCTGGAACAGCCCGGCCGACAGATCAACCGTGGTGATCTTGTGCCTTACTATCAGCCGCTGCAGTACGTCAAGGTCAAGTCGCGGCGACGGGGCGACCACGGCACAGCCACCGCTGAGCAGCGGCACCATGATCTCATAGATGGACACATCGAATGAGAGCGGCGCCATCATGAGCACCCGCAGGCTAGATCCCCTCCGGAAGCCTCGGTCGGAAACGTAGTTAAGCACTGACCGGTGCGTTATGCCCACGCCCTTCGGCCGTCCAGTGGAACCCGAGGTGTACATGACGTAGGCGAGTTGCTCGGGGTGCACTGGAGCCCGACTCGCACGTGGCGGGTGAGCACCTGGCTCTCGCGGCTCGCCCACCGTCAATCGCACTGAGCAGCGCGGTAGCTGGTGCTGTCGCATCTGGTGATCGGTGAGCAGCACCTGGGCTCGTGACGCGTCGATGATCGCCTGCTGGCGCTGCCGAGGGTCCGCATCATTCAGCGGGACGTAGCACCCTCCGGCCTTCAGTATGGCCAGCAAGGCGACTACGAATTCCACGGAGCGCGACATAAGCACCGCCACCGGGCTCTCTGCCCGGACGCCCTCGCGCATCAACGTGACCGCGAGTTCGCTCGACCATTTGTCGAGGTCGCGGTAGCTGAGCTCCTTGTCTTCTGAGCAGACGGCGGGCAGGTCAGGGGTAAGCTCCGCCTGGGCCGCGAAGCGCTGGTGGATGGTTTCCGGACGGGAACCGGTCGGCCTGACTGTCGCGTTGCCGGCACCGAGCAGAGCGTCCCGTTCCTCGGGACGCAGCAGGTCGAACTCCGCCAGCCTGGTATCCGGACGATCCGCTGCCACCGTGAGGACACGCACCAGTCCTGAGGCGATGGCCTCGATCACCGAACGGGAGAATAGGTTCCGGCGATATGTCACCTGGACGGTGATCTGCCAGTCCTGGCGCTCGTGGAATTCAATATCCAGATCAAGTTTCGCCTGTGTTGTCTCGCAGGTCTGCCGTGTCGCGGTGATGCCTTCGACCTGAATATCATCTACCGAGTCACGGTTATATGTGAAGAGGATCTGAAAGAGCGGTGACTCGACTCTCGACCGTGCCGGATTTAGTGCCTCAACTACCTTCTCGAATGGCGCATCATGGTTAGAGAACGCGGCCAGGTCCACTTCTCTTACTCGTTGCACCACTTCTTCGAAGCTGGGGTTGCCCGAAAGATCGGTGCGCAACACTACAGTATTGACGAAATACCCGATCAGACCGGAGAGTGCCTCATCCTCGCGTTCTGACACGATTGTGCCAAGTGGCACGTCGACAGCGGATGTGAGCCTGGCGATGAGGATCGCGATGGCCGCGTGTGCCACCATGAACATGGTGATTCCCGCAGAACTTGCCAGTTTCTTGAGTTTGCGCTGAGTATTCTCGCTGAGTTCGCGGATGACGCTTTCGCTGTCGTTGGATTCATAGGCAGGCTGGCGACTCGCGGGCACACTAATGTTCTGTGGCATATCCCGCAGGGTTTCGCGCCAGAACGCAAGCTGATGCGAGATGAGGCTGTCCGGATCATCCTCCGCCCCTAGCAGTTCACGCTGCCAAAGCGTGTAGTCTGCGTATTGCACAGGCAACTCGGCCCAGTCCGGCTCCCGCCCCGCCGCCCGTGACGCGTACGCAGTACTAAGATCCCGGCAGAACACCGCCTCGGACCAGCCATCGCTGGCGATGTGGTGCAGCACCACCACCAGCACTGCCTCATTCTCCTCAAGTTCAAGCAGCAGCGCTCGCATGGGCACATCAGTCCGCAGATCGAACACGCGCTCCGCGAATTCTTTCGCCACCGTGGTTACGGTACCCGCAGCCACCTGAGACACCTCGAGAAAGGGACCAAGTTCCACGGCGCTTATCACGCGCTGTACCGGCTCCCCGTTCACCTCAACGAAAACCGTCCGCAAGCTCTGATGGCGAACCGCCACATCGACGAGGGCCTGCGCTAGCGCGGTTGCGTTAGCTGAGCCCGACAGGTGCCAGGCCATGGGAACGTTGTAGGCGGCCCCGGCATCACCGAATTGCTGCAAGAACCACAGCCCTCGCTGCGCGTACGACAAGGGAATCACAACAGAGCCTCCGCCATGTAGCCACTTGGCCTCAGTTCGGATGATCCATGATTTATCGGGTGCCGTAAAGCTAGGCCGACCCCGGCGTGGCCCCAGTCGCCGTCGAGCCGGGTCGCGCAGAACGTGTGGGGTGCCAGAAGTCTGCACGGTCTGTGAGCTGCGGTGATGACCAGGGTCAGTCATAGAGCATCATGATGATCCGTGTCCCTCCGCCTGCTTTACCTCATCTTCCTCCGGGTCTGCGGCTGGCTGGTCTTGCTCGGCCGGTCGTCGTCTTCCAAGGACGCCGAGCTACTCGTCCTGCGGCACGAGGTCGCCGTGCTGCGCCGGGCCAGTCCGCGGCCCCGGCTGGACTGGGCTGACCGTGCGGTGCTCGCCGCGCTGATCCGGCTCTTGCCGGGATGGCTGCGGGCGCACCGGCTGGTCACCCCCGGTACCGTCCTGCGCTGGCACCGCCGCCTGGTCACCCGCAAGTGGACCTGTCCGCACCGGACGGGACGGCCGCCGGTCAGCGCTGAGGTCGCTGCGCTGATCGAGCGGCTCGCCACCGAGAACGATGGCTGGGGATACAAGAGGATCCAGGGTGAGCTGCTCAAGCTCGGCTACCGGGTCGGCACGTCCACGATCCGCCGGGTCCTCAAGGCCCTGAAGATTCCCCCGGCACCGGAACGGCGTACTGACAGGCGCTGGCCGGGGTGACCGCATTCCTCAAGGGCCGCCTCTGCCCAGGTTCGCTGGCTATGCAGATACGGAACAAGCCGTTCATATTCCAGCGTTTTGTACTGGGCAACGGATTCGCGCAGGCCCTCGCGGACCTGTTTGATGATCTCCGGATCCAGGGGAAAGCTCCCGATCCTGGTGGCTGATCCCCACGGCAGTGCGGCCGGGAAAAGCGCTCGCCCGGATCTGGCAGGATGGAGGGTAACCCCCTTCGCGTCCGTAGCAGTCGCATCTGACAGGAAAGTGGCACGGATCTCAATGAACGCGGTGACGCCTCTTACATCGGCACTTGACCAGCGGGTACGGCAGGCGATGGCGGCCGCCCTGCCCGTCGAGGCCGCAGCGGCGGACCCCCAGATCCGAGCCTCCGACCACGCCGACTTTCAGGCCAACGGCGTGCTGCCGCTGGCCAAGCCCCTGAAGGCGAACCCGCGCGAGCTGGCGACGAAGGTCGCTGCCCGGCTAGCTGACGATGACCTGATCGCGAACTGCGAGGTGTCTGGCCCGGGCTTCCTTAACCTCACCATTGCCGACCAGGCGATCTGGAAGCAGTTGGACAGCAGGCGCGGCGACGCGAGGCTCGGCATCCCGGCAACCGATACCGGCACCGTCACGGTCATCGACTACTCGCAGCCGAACATCGCCAAGGAGATGCACGTCGGTCACCTGCGCAGCACCGTCATCGGGGACGCACTGGTGCGGATCCTGGAGTTCGACGCAGCCAAGGTCATCCGGCACAACCACATCGGTGACTGGGGCACGCAGTTCGGGATGCTGATCCAGTTCATGCAGGAGGAACCGGAGGCCCAACTGGCCGTCGGCCAGGGCGAGTCCGGTGAGGAGGCCATTTCCCGGCTGGACGCGCTTTACCGTGCCTCCCGGAAGAAGTTCGACAGCGACCCGGAATTCGCCGACCGGGCACGGCAGCGGGTGGTCGCGCTCCAGGCCGGAGACCCGGAGACGGTCGCCGGGTGGCAGGACATCGTGGCCGAGTCCAAGATCTACTTCGAGGCCGTCTACGAACGGCTCGGGGTCCTGCTCACCGACGAGGACGCGATCGGCGAGAGCTTCTACAACCCTTTCCTCCAGGAGGTCTGCGCCGACCTGGAGGAGCGGGGCATCGCGGTGCGCAGCGACGGGGCGTTGTGCGTCTTCTTCAACGACATCCTCGGGCCTGACGGGACCCCGACCCCGCTGATTGTCCAGAAGAGCGACGGCGGCTTCGGCTACGCTGCCACCGACCTGGCCGCGATCCGCTACCGGGTCGGGATCCTGCACGCCAGGCGCATCCTGTACGTGGTCGACGCCCGGCAGGCCCTGCACTTCCGTATGGTCTTCGAGACGGCGCGCCGGGCTGGATACCTGCCAGACGATGTCGAGGCCGTCCACCTCGGATTCGGCACGGTCCTGGGCAAGGACGGCCGCCCGTTCAAGACCCGCTCGGGCGGCACCATCAAGCTCATCTCGCTGCTCGACGAGGCCGTCGACCGGGCACGCGAGACGGTCGCGGAGAAGAGCCCTGCGCTCGATGCGGACATGCTCGCGAGGAGGTCAGCAGAGGTCGGCATTGGCGCGGTCAAGTACGCCGACCTGTCGACCGGACGGACCAAGGATTATGTCTTTGACCTTGACCGGATGGTCTCCCTGCAGGGCAACACTAGCGTCTACCTTCAGTACGCCAACGCTCGCATCCAGTCCATCTTGCGAAAGGCCCCGGAGTCGGCTCTCGGGGGGAAGATCAGCCCGGGTATTCCCCTGGAGCCCGCGGAGCGGCAGCTTGCCATGCGGCTCGACGGGCTGGCGGACGCGCTTGCCGCAGTCAGGGAGCACTACGAGCCGCACCGCCTCTGCGCCTACCTGTACTCCCTCGCCCAGGCGTTCACCGAGTTCTACGAGGCGTGCCCGGTCCTCAGGGCTGCAACCGGCGACCTGATCGCGAACCGCGTCGCCCTCTGCCAGCTCACTAGCGACACCCTTGTGCTCGGCCTGAGCCTCCTCGGCATCGCCGCCCCAGAGCAGCTGTAGCCGGCAGCCGGACATCGTCCCAGCGACCGCGACTGGCAAGCCGGGGGAGGGCGGCAGGAGGCGGTGACAGGGGCCAGCGCGACTTAGTCACTGGTGTACCAGTACGGCCGGTTACCGCCGGCACCGGGGAAGACTGGCGCTGATGGCCGCACTCGCCTGACCGGCTGGTTGCGCCAGGGCGGAGCTGAAAGAGTGCCCGCGACCGAGGTCCGCCCGCCGGGCTGGGCACGGCGTCGCGGTCCTGCTGAAGATCTACGCGCACTGCATCGACGGGCAGGCTGATGCCGCGGACAAGCGGATCACCGACACCCTCGGTACCCAGGACACCCAGCCCGGGTCCGAACCCGGTGACGAGGGAGATGACGGCAACGAGCGGGCATCCTGAAATGCCAGGTCAGGGGCGAGAAGCCGGGCGGACGGTCGGCGTAACCGCTCTACCGCCCCCGTCCGTGGGTTTTCCGCCCCCGTCCGTGGACCAAGCCCGGTGCGCGCGGACGGGCGCGCCCCAGGATGGAGCTCGAACGGCGTATGTGCTGGTCAGCGGCATGGACCTCGGGTAGGAGCGGCGGGCTGTAAAGCCGTCAGATCAGCCTACGTTGGTTCGAACCCAACACCTGCCACACCTGTCGGCCGCACGGTCACCGGGCTGGACGTTCGCTGACCTGACCTGTGGTTTCGCCGGTGGGCCGGGTCCCCGGGCGCGGGCGGAGTGCGCCGGCTGCGGCGAAGGCGGCCAAGAACAGGGCGACCAGCAGCCATAGGGCGCTGAGCAGGCCAGCCGATTGGGCGAGGGCGCCGATGGTCGGCGGCCCGGCGAGGTTCGCGAAGTAGCCGATCGAGGCGACAACGCTGATCCGGGCGGCCGGGTCGGGCCCGCTTTCGGCGGCCGCCGACATGCCCAGCGGGAAGCCCATGGAGACGCCGACCGCCCACAGCAGCACGCCGAGCAGGACGATCCAGCGGTTCCCGGCCTCGATGAACAGCACCATGCCGATGACGCCCAGCGCGGTGGTGATGCGGACGATGCGGGTGCGTCCGAGGCGGTCGACCACCGGGCCGGCGAAGATCCGGGTGAGCGCCTCGCCTGCGGCGAACGCGGTGAAGAACAGCGCCGCGACCGCAGCGCTCTGCCCGTGATCGGTGCGCACCGCTAGGGTGAGCCAGCTGTTGGCGGAACCTTCGCCGAGCTCGACGCCGAGCATGACCAGGCCGATGAGCAGCAGCCGCCAGTCCAGCCAGCCGTGCAGCCAGTGGCGTAGCCGGGCCGCGCGGTCGCGGGCAGGGGCGTCGGCGGGCGCGTGGTTGCCGGGCGGTATGGCCGCCGTGGTCCACCAGGCGGCCGCCACGATGACCACCGCCTCGCCGATGAGCTGCTCCGCCGGGCTGATGCCAAGGGCCGCGCAGGCTGCGCCGATCCCCGAGCCGACGGCGGCCCCGACCGACCAGGCGGCGTGCATCATCGGCATCAGGGTGCGCCCGGCGACCCGTTCGACGGCGGCGCCCTCCACGTTGATCAGCACGTCGAGAGCGCCGATACCCGTCCCCGCGGTCACGAAGCCGAAGGCGACGAGCGGCAGCGAGCGGGCGATGAGCGCGACGCCCAGCAGCGTCATCGCGGCGGCGATAAGCAGCAGCGCGGCCAGGATGGCCCGGCGCCCGCCCAGCCGATGCAGCAGCGGGGTGGAGCCGAGTAGCCCCAAGATGGACCCCACGGTCACGCCCGCCAGGAGCAGTCCGATGGTGCCGGTGCCGATGCCGAGGTCGGCCTTGATGCCCGGCAGCCGGGGACCCCAGGCCGAGATGGTGATCCCGCCGAGGCCGAACGCGACGGTGACCGCCCACCGCCAGCGGGCTGAGGATGCCGGCACGATCGCCTCCACGCGAAGAAACCTTCCAGTGGAAAGTATCATCCTCGGGGGACCGGCGGATACCTGGCCGAGGAAGGCTAGGCCGGCGTCCCCGGCTCGGCGCCGAGCGGGAACAGCCGCTCGAGGATGGACAGCGAGCGGCCGACGTCGACCGCGCCCGGATCGAGGAGCCACTGGACCTGCAAGCCGTCAGACGCGGCGATGACCAGCGCGGCGGCATCGGCCGGGTCGATGTCCGCCGCGATGCGGCCGGCTTGCTGCCCAGCCTCGATCCCGGCGGCCAGCAGCTCGCGCAGCGAGCCGAACCGGCCGCGAATGAACTCCCGGGTGACGACGTGCTGTTCCTGCAGGGCGTCGGTGCTGAGGGTCGCGTAGAGCTCGACCAGGCCGGGGATCGACCGGTTCCGCTCGGCGGCCTCGATTATCTGGCCGACGGCGGACTCGCTTACCGCGTGCGCCTCGCCGGCGGCCCGGGCCTCGTGCGCCCGGTAGGCCTCAACCAGGAGTTCGTCGCGCGACGCGAAGTAGTGCCGCAGCGCGGTGTGGGACACCCCGATCGCCTCGCCGATCGTCCGCAGCGACGCCCGGTCCACCCCGCGCTGCGCGAACAGCGCGATCGCGCTGTCCAGAATCTGCTGCCGGCGTCGCACGCCTTTCGGGTACGAGCGGTGCCCTGGCCGGCCTGCGTTGGTGTCGGTCACCTCGCCATCGTAAGAGCCGTCTGGGCCGCGCCGCCGCTGCCGGCGCTGGGCGAGGCTGACAAGGCAGCGCGTGGTCTTCGCTGCGGACTGGTCGGCGCTCCGGACAAGCGGTTCGGGTCACCGGGGTCTTGGCCCCGCTCGGCCCTCGCGGATCTTGTCGTAGTGCCGTGCGGCCCTGGCACGGTTGCCGCAGGCCACGGAGCACCATTCGCGACGCGGGTGGCTCTTGACGAAGTAGAGGACGCATCCGGGCGCGTGGCAGGCGCGAAGCTTGTCCCCGTGGTCGGCGAGAAGTGCCACGGCCTGCTGGGCGATGCCCGCAAGGCCGGTTGTCACGCCTGAGGCTGGCGCTTCCTTCCAGCCGTACGCCGACACCCTCGCCGACGCCGACCGGGGCCTGAGCCGGGGTGAGCTCGAGACCCGTAGCGGGGACCTGCGGAGACTGCTCGGCCAGCCCACCAACCCGCTCACCGAAGCGATCGCCGCCGCCGTGCTGTCCCGCTTATCGCCCGCCACACGAAAGGCAGAAGCCACATGGCCGCGCGGCGAGTACCCGAACCTGAAACTCGACATCAAACGAGTCATCGCTGAAGGCGACATGGTCGTCACCCGCTCCCACCTCGACCTCGAACCCGGTAATCCGGACAACCCGGGCCGGGCCCTGGCCGACTTCTTCCGCCTGGAGAACGGCAAGGTCGTCCAACACTGGGACGTAATCCAGGACGTGCCGAAGATCGCCGCCAACGACAACGGCATGTTCTGATCCCCGCCGCCGGTGATCAGCGCGCGGTCTCAGGCGCGCACGGGCGGCCTGTTGAGGTGACTGAGGAGCGCGGCAACCAGGTCTAGGGCGGTGTCTATCTCGGGCTCGGTCCCACCGAGCAGAGGGGCGTAGAGGTGGGCGTCGCACATTCGGACGATGGCTTGGCTGAGCGTGGTGGCAGGTAGCGATGCCTCGAACCGGCCGGCGGTGGCCTCGGTTTGCAGCATCTCAGCGATCAGTTTCGCCGCGATCTGCTCGACGGCGCCGGGCAGTAGCGCGAGCCGGACGAACACCAGGGGCTCGCGCTGGCACAGCGCCTGTAGCGGTTCGGCGTCGATGACGGCGTGCATGAACCGGTTGATGACGTCGAGGACGAGGTCAACGCCGCCTTCGGCGGTTGCGCCAGCGGCCGCGCGGCGGAACGTGCGCTCGGTGGCCTCGGCCAGCACGATCCCCAGCAGATCGTCGCGATTGCCGACTAGCCGGTAGAGCGTCGAGCGCCCGATGCCGAGTTGGGCGGCCAGCGCGGACATGTCCACCGCTTCGCCGCGCAGGTAGGCCTGGTTTGCCGCGTTGATGGCAGCGCGGCGGGTCAGCGCCGTTCCCAGCCGCGCACCGTCGGCCGCGTGCGGCGGGGTTCCGGTATTCATTACCCCAGTATCACGCATGGGACATTGCCATCATGTGTCCTATAGTGGCACACTACATTCTACTGTTTCACTAGGCTGGAGCTGGCGATGCGGGACCCTGGCGGTAAGCTCCGCAAGGCACAATTGCGCAAGAGTGTTGAGTGGGGTGCCCCGCTGTGACGACAAACGAAACGGAACCGGCGAGCGAGGAGTTCCTCGCGAACAGCCGGGCCGGCGCGGGCTTTGAGGCCGTACTGGCGAACGCGGCGGTGGGCGGATTCGGCGGACTGTTCCCGTCGGCCGAACTCGGCCGGCTCGCGCAGGCCATGGTGCGCCGCCCGAAGCCGGTCGCCAGGCGCGTCGTCGACCTGGCCGCGCGGCTGGGGCAGGTCGGCATCGGCGTGCCGGACCAACCCGGCGCGCGCGACCGGCGCTTCGCCGACCGTGCGTGGGCGGCCAATCCCGCCCTGCAGCGGCTCGCCCTGGGGTACCTGGCCAGCTGCGACGCCGCCACGGGGATCCTCGAGGACGCTGACGTGGACTGGCGCACCCGGGAGCGGCTCCGGCTGACCTTCGACAACGTCACGGCCGCGCTCGCGCCCACGAACGACCTGCTCACGAACCCGGAGAGCTGGAAGGAGGTCATCGACACCGGGGGCCACAGCCTGCGGGCCGGCCTCGGCAACCTGCTCGGCGACCTGCACTCCCCGGCCAAGCTGCCCACCAGCGTCGACAGGTCGGCCTTCGAACTCGGGCGCAACCTCGCCGCCACCGCGGGACAGGTCGTGCGCAAGACCCGGATCTACGAGCTCATCCAGTACCAGCCCCGCGCCGACAAGGTCGACGCGGTCCCGCTCGTCGTCATCTCGTCGCCGGTCAACAAGTTCTACCTGCTCGACCTCGAACCCGAGCCGTCGGTGGCCCGCGCGGAACTCGACGCCGGGCGCCAGGTCTTCGTCGCGTCCTGGGTCAATCCCGACGCCAGCCACGCCGACGTCGGGTTCGACGAGTACGTGATCGGCATCGTGGAGATGCTCGACACCGTCGCCGCGATCACCGGATCCGACGCGAGCCACCTGCTCGGCCTGTGCGGCGGAGGGGTGCTGGCGTTCCTCGCCGCGGCGTATCTCGCCGCGATCGGGCGGGAGGGAATGCTCGCCTCGCTCACCGTCGCGATCGCGGTTCTGGACTATCACCGCGGCCCGTCCGCGATGGCCTTCCTTGACCGCAAGGGGGCCGAGAAGGCGATGCGCCGGGCGACCGAACACGGCTTCTTCGACGCCCGGGACACAGCCCGGGCGTTCGCGCTGATCCGGCCGATCGAAGGCATCTGGAACATCGCGGTGCACAACTACCTGCTCGGCCAGCAGCCCCCGGCGATGGGGCTGCTCTACTGGGCCGCCGACCAGACCAACATGGCCACGAAGTTCGGCGGCCAGATGATGCAGGCCGCGCTGGAGAACAGCCTGATCCGCCCCGGCGGGGTGATCGTCGGCGGCGTCCCCATCGACCCGGCCCGGATCACCGTCGATACCTACGTGCTGGGCGCCTCCACCGACCACATCTCACCCTGGCGGGACTGCTATCGGACCGTCGCCATGGTCGGCGGCGACGCGACGTTCGTCCTCGCGAGGGGCGGCCACGCGATTGTGATAGCCAAGGGACCGGGCAGCCCGCGGGCCAGCTACCGTACCGGAGGGATCCCGGGCTCCGATCCCGACGAGTGGCTCGCGAGCTCGGTCAACAACACCGGCAGCTGGTGGGAGCACTGGAACGACTGGATCTCCAAGCGCACCCCGGACCAGAAGCCGGCCCCGGCGCGCCTCGGCAACGATGCCTATCCACCTCTGGGCGATGCGCCGGGTGAGTACGTCAAACGGCTGGTCACGTGAGCGACAGCGATCCTGACCGTAGAAAGGACTCCGGATGATCCCTGTACTCGACAGCTTCCGTCTCGACGGGCGCGTGGCGATCGTGACCGGCGCGTCGAGCGGGCTCGGAGTCCAGTTCGCGCAGGCCCTCGCCCAGGCGGGCGCGGACGTCGTACTCGGCGCCCGCCGTGAAGACCGTCTCGTGCAAACCCGCACGCTGGTCGAAGCCGAAGGCCGGCGCGGTCTGGCCGTCCGGGCCGACGTCACCAATCCGGAGGACTGCACCGCCCTCGCGAGCGCGGCCATGAGCGAGTTCGGCCGGGTCGACGTGCTGGTCAACAACGCCGGCATCGGCACCGCCGTCCCCGCGCTGAAGGAAACCCCCGAACAGTTCCGTTCCGTGGTCGACCTCAATCTCAACGCCAGTTACTGGATGGCGCAGGCCTGCGCGCGGGTGATGCAGCCCGGCAGTTCGATCATCAACATCAGCAGCGTTCTCGCGCTCACCAGCATGGGCTTGCCGCAGGCGGCCTACACCGCGAGCAAGGCGGCCGTGATCGGCCTGACCCGGGACCTGGCGCAGCAATGGACCGGCCGCAAAGGCATCAGGGTCAACGCGATCGCGCCGGGACACTTCGAATCCGAGATGAGCGGCCAGTTCGACGAACGCGCCCACGCCGCGGTGGTGGCGCGCGCACTGGTCGGCCGGCTGGGCGAGCCGGGAGAGCTCAACGGGGCGCTGATCTTCCTCGCCAGCCCCGCCAGCAGCTATATCACCGGCATCGTCCTGCCGGTCGACGGCGGAACGCTGCTCACCTGATGGCGACGACATCGCGGCCGACGCGCGCGCCGAACAAGGCGCTGTACCTCACCGACTACGCCCGCTCCGCCTGGGACATCGGGGCGCTGTCGGCCACGCTGCCGGCGCTGGCCCGGGCACCCCGCGGAGATGGCCACGCCGTGCTGGTCATCCCCGGCCTGGGGGCCAGTGACAGGTCCACACTGATCCTCCGCCGCTTCCTCAGCACGCTCGGCTACGCGACCTACGGCTGGGGACTCGGGCGCAACATCGGGCCCACCGCGCGAGTCGTCAGCGGCCTGCCCGAACGCCTGGACGAGTTCCGCGCGCGCCACGACGGACCGGTGAGCGTGATCGGCTGGAGTCTGGGCGGCATCTTCGCCCGTCAACTCGCTCGGCGTCATCCGGACGCCGTCCGCCAGGTGATCACGCTAGCGAGCCCGATCCGGCTCCAGGATCACGCGCACAGCAATGCCCGGCGCGCCTACGAACTGCTCGAGAACCAGCACGCAGAAACGCTCCAGCTGCCTTTGGAGGCCGGCCTCGGGCCGCTGCCCGTCCCAGCCACCTCCGTCTACACGCGTCTGGACGGCATCGTCGCCTGGCGGGCCTGCCTGGACCAGCCCTCCCGCCGCGCCGAAAACGTCGAGGTCTACGCGAGCCACCTCGGCATCGGCCACCATCCCGCCGCCCTGTGGGTCATCGCCGACCGATTGAGCCAGCCGCCCGGCCAGTGGGCGCCCTTCCGCCCCCCGGCCCGGTGGCGTCGCGCGTACCCCGCCCCTTGCGGTCTGTCATGAGCCGGCCAGGCGGCTGAGGAGCGCCGTGGCGCGGGCGATTACGGCGCGGTCTTCGGCGCTGAGGGCCTGTAGCCGCTGGTCGAGCCAGGCGTTGCGCTGGGCCCGGGCGGCGCTGGCGAGCTCGTCGCCTTCGGCAGTGGTGCTGAAGAGTACCTTGCGGCGGTCGTCCGGGTCGCGGGTGCGGACGGCGTAGCCGGCTGAGGTGAGGCGGTTCACGGTCTGGCTCATGGAGGCGGGGGAAACCCGGTCGTGCTCGCTGAGTTCGGTCAGGGTCTGCGGTCCGTGCTTGTGGAGGCGAGTGAGGATGGCGAGGGCCGCGTCCCCGAGGCTGCCTTCTGGGCGTTCGCTGCGGAAGCGGCGGTAGAGGCGTCCGACCGCGGAGCGTACCTGCCCGCCGAGGTCGGCCCCCTCGACCTCGGCGGCCTGCTCTTCAGTTGCGTTCTTCTTCATAGGTCATTAGTATACCTAATAAAGTCTTTCGTATACCTAAACAATAGGGGCGGGTTCCGCGCTCACTGCACAGTGCCCCTCATTTCGCAGGGGACAGAGTGCGAGGCACGTGGCCAGCCGGAGAAGTGATGAGTAGTCAACCAAGCAGACCGCCGCGGACAGCGCGGCCCCGCTCCTCGGAGGCCGACCGGTACCGGTGGGTGGCACTGACGAACACGACGATGGCCGTGTTCATGTCGAGCCTGGACGGTTCCATCGTGATCATCGCGCTGCCGGCGATCTTCCGGGGTATCCACCTGGACCCGCTGGCGCCGGCGAACATCGCCTACCTGCTGTGGATGATCATGGGCTACCGGCTGGTGCAGGCGGTGTTCGTGGTGAACCTCGGCCGGCTGGGAGACATCCTGGGCCGGGTCAGGATCTACAACCTGGGCTTCGTGGTGTTCACGGTGGCCTCGATCATGCTGTCGCTGGATCCCTTCACGGGTTCGCATGCGGCGCTGTGGCTGATCGGCTGGCGCTTCCTGCAGGCCTTCGGCGGCTCGATGCTCTCGGCGAACTCGGCCGCGATCCTGACCGACGCGTTCCCGCGGGAGCGGCGCGGCTTCGCCCTGGGCGTGAACCAGGTCGCGGGGATCGCCGGGCAGTTCATCGGGCTGACCGCCGGGGGGCTGCTCGCGGCGTGGGACTGGCGGGCGGTGTTCTGGGTGAACGTCCCGGTAGGCATCGCGGGGACCTTGTGGGCGTACTTCCGGCTGCGGGACAACGGGGCGCGGCATCCGGCGCGGATCGACTGGTGGGGCAACGCCACCTTCGCGGTCGGCCTGAGCGCGATCCTCGTCGCGGTCACCTACGGGATCCAGTCCTACGGCGGCCACACGATGGGCTGGTCGAATCCGGCGGTGGTCGCGGGGCTCGCCGGCGGCGCGGTACTGCTGGCCGTGTTCGCGGCGATCGAGCGGAGAGTCGCGGATCCGCTGTTCCAGCTGCGCCTGTTCAAGATCAGGGCGTTCACGGCCGGCAGCCTCACCGGGTTCACCGCCCGGCTCGCGCAGGGCGGCCTGCAGTTCGTTCTGGTCATCTGGCTGCAGGGCATCTGGCTGCCGTTGCACGGTTACGACTACAGCCAGACGCCGTTCTGGGCGGGCATCTTCCTGCTGCCGCTGACGGCCGGGTTCTTCGTCGCGGGCCCGCTGTCCGGCGCCGCGAGCGACCGGTTCGGGGCGCGCTGGTTCGCTTCCGGGGGCATGCTCCTGTTCGCCTTGAGCTTCGTCGGCCTGCTGGTGCTGCCGGTGAACTTCCCGTACCTGGCGTTCGCCCTGCTGATCGCCCTGAACGGGGTGGGCATCGGGATGTACAGCTCGCCGAACTCCTCCTCGGTCATGTCGAGCGTCCCGGCCGAGTACCGCGGCGTCGCCTCCGGGATGCGAGCCACCTTCCAGAACTCCGGCACCTCGCTGTCGATCGGGGTGTTCTTCTCCCTGATGATCGCGGGCCTGGCCAGCGCCCTGCCGCATACCCTCACCAACGGCCTCGCCCAGCACGGCGTCAGCCATCAGGTCGCCGCGCGGATCGGCAGCCTCCCGCCCGTCTCGTCCCTGTTCGCGGCCATGCTCGGCGTGAACCCCGTGCACTACCTGCTGTCGCAGTACGGGGCGCTGTCGTCGCTGACGCAGGCGAACCGGAACCTGCTCACCGGGCGGGAGTTCTTCCCGAACCTCATCTCCGGCCCGTTCCACGACGGCCTGGTCCTCGTCTTCGCCGTCTCCGCGGCCCTCGGCGTGATCGCCGCGGTCGTCTCCCTCATGCGCGGCAGCAGCAAGCCGCCGGCCGCACCGACGCCCGCGGCCCCACACTCACAAGTAGCGAGATTCACTGGTAGCTCGCAGGTAACCAGATTCGTGAGTAGAAGGAGGCAGAGTCATGCCCGCAAATCCCCTCGGCGTCGCACTGCGCAGCCGCCGGGCCGGCCAGCACACCCTCGTCTGGGCTCGCCCCGACCTGTCGGCGCCGGAGAACTTTACCCTGACCAGCCCCGCCTTCGACCACGGGGCAGCCATCCCGGAAAAACACCGCGGCCGGCTGTTCGGCGCGAACATCTCACCCGCCCTCACCTGGACGCAGCCGCCAGCCGGCACCGCTGAGCTCGTGCTCATCGTGCAAGACCCCGACGTCCCGTTCGGGAAACCAGCCACCCACGCGCTCACGCTGGGCATCGACCCCTCGCTCGACGGCATTCCCGAGAACGCCCTCACCAACCCCAGTCCTGTCCCGGGGATCCGGCACGGAAAAGGCGCCCTCGGGCACCGCGGCTGGGCCGGACCCATGCCGATACGGTCACACGGACCCCACGCCTACGTCTTCCAGCTCTTCGCCCTCGACCAGGCCCCCGGCCTGCCGGCCGGCTTCACCCTCAATGAGGTGATCGCCGCCATCAAAGGCCACGCCATCGGCCGCGCCCGGCTGGACGGAACATACGAAATCCGCTAGCACCCAGAACAACGGGGGCGCTCTGTAACCACCGTCCGTTCGGCCAAAATGAAGAACATTAAGCCGAACGGCGCTGGGTTCTCGTTCCGGCAGAAGTGACACGCGTGAGTAGCTGGCCGCCTATGCGATCTCCGACCAGATGGTCCCCACCGGGAGCCGCTAGATTGTTCTGACGGCTTGTTCATCTCCATCAACGGGCCATCCGGCGATCACATTCGTTCAGGTCAGGCACCAATGCGGTGCGATAAAAGGAGTGGTCTCAGCGCCGCGCGGAGCTGCCCGAGCGATGGCGCCGGTACGGTGCGGCCTTGCTCGTCGTGGTACAGGCGGCAGGAGATCGAAGGGTCCTGCCCAGGGCGGCCGAACGGGTCGGTGCCATCGGCGAGCAGGGTCGGCGAGCCGGTCATCCCCAGGCGCCGGGCGTCGTGGGCGGTGGTCACGATCTCGCGGGTCACGGTGAGGTCTGGCCAGACGTCGGCCAGCTCAGCCAGCCGGGCGGCCAGGACGGCCGCGTTCGGGCAGTCCGGCACTTGCAAGATCTCCAGCTTCATCGCGCCTCCGAGTGTCTCCGGCCCAGCTTCCGGGAGATTACCCGCACCCGGCGCGGCTGGACACCCGGCCAGCCCGCGGAGCAGGCCACCGCTAACGCGACCAGGGAACGTCATTGCCGCGCACTACTTGAACATGCTGGAATGCTGTTCTCGTGATCAGCCCTCGCGGTCCGCTGGCGACACGCCGGATGACCGCTCACTGGGCGGTGCTTGCCGCCGCCGCGCTGACGACTCTGGTCGCGACCACCGTGGCCGCCGCGCTCGCGGTCTTCACGAGCCAGGCCCTGCCGCAGGCGGTCCGGCACGACCTCGTCGTAGCGCCGGGCACCGCACTGTCGATCACCACGCTGGTAAGCGATCCCAGCCAGGCGGCTCAGGACAGCGCGGCGCTGCGATCGCGGATCGCTGCGGCCATGCCCGGCGTCCCGTTCAGCTTCCACCAGGCACTCTGGTCTGATCCGCTGGGTCTCGTTCCTGGGGCACTTCCGGCGTCGCCGCGCAGTGCCGGGCCCGGCAACACGGCGCTCCTCCAAGCCGCCTCAATGAGCGGGATCACCAGCCACGCTTCGCTCGTCGCCGGCCAGTGGCCGGCGCCTCCGGGCAGCAGCGCGCGGCAGGCGATCCCCGCCGCCTTGCCCGCCTCGGCGGCGGCCCTGCTCCAGGTCCGGCCAGGTGACGTGCTGCGGCTGCGTGACCGGAGCACTAACGCGCTGGTGAGCTTCGATATCACCGGCGTCTTCGCGCGGCGCCAGGATACCGGCCCGGCGGATTCGTACTGGCAGCTCAGCTACTTCCCCGCCAGCGGCAGGTCGGCCAGCTTCGGGTCGACCACGTATGGCCCCCTGGTCGTGAGCCAGGCGGCACTCGGGCCGGCGCTAATGATGCTGAGCGGGTCGTGGGTGGCGCAGCCCGACATGACGGCGTTCGGCGGCGGGGACCTCAATTCGATGTCGGCGAGCGTCGCCGCCCTCGCGAAGTCGCTGCCGAACTCGAGCGGCCTGAATGGCGCTCAGCTGGTCACGAGCCTGCCGTCGGTGCTCGCCGGAGTGGCGAGCAGCCTGGCCGTCGCCCGGCTGACGCTGGTGATCAGCGCCCTGGAGCTTCTGGTCCTCGTCATCGCGGCGCTGCTCGCGGTGGCTCGGCTACTGGCAACCCAGCGCGAGGGAGAGACCGCGCTGCTGGTCGCGCGCGGCGCGACCAGGTCCCAGCTCACCTGGCTTACGGCGGCCGAGGTGATCCCGTTGTCGGCGCTGGTGTCCGTGCTCGGCGCACTCGCCGGGATCAGGCTCGCCAGCGTGCTGGTGACCGCCGGGCCGCTGGGCGGAGCGGGCATCCGGCTCGCGGGCCAGCCGGGAATCTGGCCCAACGCGCTCGGGGCGGCGATCGCCGTCACGGTCATAGCCGCGGCCTCGCTGCTGGCTCCCGGGCTCACTTCCAGTCCAGGTGCCGCGCGGACCCGGCGTGGCAGGCAGGCCGTGATCGCGGGGGTGGCGCGGGCCGGCCTGGACATCGCCCTGGTGGTGCTCGCGGTGCTGGCCGGCTGGCAGCTGCGCCACTATTCCGCGGCGAGCGATGGCGGGACGGCGGGGATCGATCCGGTGCTCGCGCTGGCGCCCGCGCTCGCGCTGGCCGCCGGGAGCGTGGCCACGCTGCGCTTGCTTCCCCTGGCCGCCCGGACGGCGAACTTGCTGGCCGCCCGGGGCCGGAGGCTCACGGCCTCGCTGGCCTCGTGGCAGTTCAGCAGGATGCCGGTCCGCCAGGGTGGCGCGGCGCTGCTGCTCACCATGGCGGTCGCCACCGGGACGCTCGCGTTCGCGCAGCACGCGAGCTGGCTCAAGTCCGCTTCGGACCAGGCCGCCTTCGCCAACGGGGGCGACGTCCAAGTCGACCTGCCCGCGGCCCTTGAGCCGGGCGGTACGGGCGCCGTCACCGCCGCGAGGGGCGTGACGCACGCGATGGCGGTGGCCGAGGACCAGGCGACTCCCGGCGAGGTGATCGCGGTCGACGCGGCCCAGGCATCCCAGGTCGTCCGGCTGCGCGGCGATGAGTCGCCGCTGCCGCCAGGCCGCCTGTTCCGCGCGATCACGCCAGCCGGCGGCCTGCCGGGCGCCGTGCTGCCGGCGCCTCAGCCCGGTGCGCGAGCCGGCACGATCCAGCTCAGCGCCACGCTCGGCCCGGCGGCGTCGGCGCCCACGGGCCGGACAACCGGGCTGGCCGCCCAACTCGGGCCGGTCACCGTGACCCTGACCATCCTCGACCGGACGGGCGCCGCGTATCAGCTCGCCGCCGGGACACTGGTCGCGGACGGCCGCCCCCACCCGCTCGTCGCGCCTCTCGGCGGCGAGCAGGCCCGCTACCCGCTGCGGGTGGCCGCGATCACGGCCACGTTCGGCCTGCCGTCGCGCGATGGTCCGGCCCTCGCCCTCACCCTGAGCGGCCTGTCGCTGGCCGGCTGGACGCAGCAGGCCAGCTCGCCCGTCCCGGTCACCCTGCCGCCAGGTTCGGTCGCGCCGCCAGCGGACGGACCAACGCAGATCACGAGAGGGGCCGCGACGTTCACCTTTGCCCCAGGCCACGCGCCCGCACCCGGGGCGGGCGCCGCTGGGTCGCAGTCGTCAGCGCAGGTCACCGGGCAGCTGGTGCTACTTCCCCCGGCTGCCCCGGTTGCGGCGATCCCGGTCATCGCGACGGGGGCCTTCATGGACACGAACAGTCTGGCGATCGGCTCCGTCGTGCCCGAGTTCGTGGGCGGGGCGCAGGTCCCGCTGCGAATCGTGGCCGAGGTGACCTCGTTCCCGACCGTCACGGTACCGGGCGGCGCGCTCATCACCGATCTCGGCCGCCTTCAGGAGTACCTGGCCCGGCTGTCCCTTTCCCCGCTGCCCGTCACGCAATGGTGGCTGGCCACGGCCGGCGGAGGCGTCCCTCCGTCCTTGACCGCTGCAGTTCCCGCCGGAACGGACATCACCAGCGCGTCGGCGCTGGCCACGGCCACCGCGGGTGAGATGCTGTCCGCCGCGCCGCAGCAGACCCTGCTCGCGCTGGCCGCGGCCGCGGCGCTCCTGGCCATCACGGGGTTCTGGGTGTCGATCGCGGCCGACGTACGCCGTCGCCGCGGCGAGACGGCGCTGCTGTCAGCGCTCGGCGTGACGCGACGCGGGGCGGCCTCGCAGCTATGCCTGGAAAAACTGCTGGTCAGCCTGCCATCCGCCGCTCTCGGTGTGCTGCTCGGCACGCTCGTCGCCCGGCTGCTCGTGCCCGCCGTCACGCTCACCCCGGCGGCCCAGCTGCCGACGCCGCCCGCCGTCACGGTGGATGACCTGCCGCTGGCCATCGCGTTCGCGCTCGCCGTGGCGGTGCTGCCCGCGGTGACCGCCGCGCTCGCCGCTACTCGCCGGCCCGACCCCGCCGCCGAGCTTCGCGCCGCGGAAGAAGCGTGAGGAACGAATGAGCATGGGAGGCGGGAAGGGCTTGAGCGTCCTGCGCCGGGTGACCGGCATGGGGAGCGCGGGAAGTCTCGCGCTCGCCCTCCTGGCCGGGGGCGGCGTGCTGGCCGCCACCGCCGGACCCAGGCAGGCGCAGGCCACCGGGGCGCGAGCGCTGCAGCAGACGATGAACGGGGTGACGCCGCTCGATAAAACCATCGTGGTCGGGAGCAGCTGGGCTCGGGTCAACGCCACCATGGAGGCAGCCACCGGGAACATGTCTGACCAGAACCTGACCCGGGCCGACGCTGGCGACGTCACCACCCAGTTGCGCCGGGACTTCAGCACGGGCCCGCTGCGCCTAACCTCGCCATCGACGGACTGGTTCGGCATGAACCCCGGCCTGTACAACGTGGTCACGGCGCCGCCCGGCCTCAAGGGACTTCCCGCGAAGCTGGAGGTTTCCTACCGGTACCCGGTGGCCGGCCACCTGCGGCTGGTAGCCGGCAGCATGCCAGATACGGCCCCGCCGCCGACGTCGAATAGCTCCCAGGAGGTTTACGACGTCCAGGTCGTGGTCACCCCGCAAACGGCCAGGACATTCGCGCTGCGGCCCGGCTCCCACCTGACCATCGGCGGTCTCTTGGTCATAACGATGCCGGGAAGGTTGACCACGGTCCGTCTCGACGTCACCGGGATCGTCGAGCCGACCGATCCCGGGTCTTCGTTCTGGACCGCCGACCCTCTCCTGGAAGCACCCGCTCTGGATCGTGTCGGCGGGGGCGCGACCTGGGAGGGCGCGGTCATCGCGGACCCTGGCGAGATTGACATGGTCCAGCGGATCTTCGGCCCGGCGTTCATGCTCTTGGCGTGGGAGCTTCCGGCCGACACCACCAGGCTGCACGGCCAGGCCCAAGCCCTGTACAACCAGGTGAACCAGCTCACGAATCGGACTCCCCGGCTGACCGGGCCGGTGGCGCCGATGGCGAACGCGCTGAGCGTGTCGTCTGGCCTGATCCAGCCGCTGGCCGCCTTTGTCCAGGCCTCGAACGACGTGAACGACCTGCTGTGGATCGTCTATACGGGCCTGGCGGTGGCAGGCGTCGTGACGCTGCTCCTCGCCGCCCGGATGATCGCGGCCCGCCGGTCCGCGGAGCTGACCGTGCGCCGGGCCCGCGGAGCGTCACTCTGGCAGCTGTTCTCGCTCGGAACGCGCGGCGCCGCGGTGGCCTGCGTATCAGCCGCCGCGCTGGCCTGGGCAGTCGCCGTGCTCCTGGTCCCGGGCGCCGCCCCGGCTGGCCCGGCCGCCTGGTGGCCGGGCATCGCGACGGTAGCCTTCGCCGCGATGGGCCCAGGGGTGGCGGCAGCCTGGCAGCACCGCCTGCCACGCCGCAGGGACGCGCGGCGGCGCTGGCCCTGGCTGCCCAGAGTGGTCGTCGAGGTTACCGCCTGTGCCGTGGCCGTCGGCGGCATCACGGTCTTTCGAGCGCAGCCGGGCGCGACCGGCCTGTACGCGAGCGCGGCCCCGGTCCTCGTCGCGGTTCTAGCGGTGGTCGTAGCCCTGCGGCTATATCAGCTGCTGCTCCGCGGGCTGGCGCGGGCATCGGCTCAGCGACGAGGCGTCATCGGGTTCCTAGGCCTCACCCGTGCGGCGCAGGCGCCGGTCACGCTCGCGCTCCCCGCGATGACGCTCGTCCTCGCGCTCACCTTGGCGGCGTTCACCGGCATGGTCCGGGCCGCCGTGGTTCGCGGCGAGACCGCCGTGTCGTGGCAGGCGACGGGCGCCGACGTGGTCGTTGCCTCCGGTCAGCTCGGCATCAGCCCCTCGGCCGTGCGTGCGATCGCCGCGGTGCCAGGGGTCCGGCATGCCGCGTCGGCCCTCCTGGTCCCCTTGACTATCTCCGATGACGGGCAGGTGGTGGCCGCCATCGTCGTCGACCCGGCCAGCTACGCGGCGCTGGTCGCCTCGACGGAGGGGTTCTCTGGGGTCCGTCCCGCTCTGCTCACCCGAACCCGCGGTCAGGGCGCGATCCCGGTGCTGGCGTCCCCCCAGGCGGCCGGTTACCTTGGCCGGCGGACAGCCAGCACCATCTTCGCTCAGGGGGGCCTTCCGGCGCTGCGCGTCCAGGTCTCCGGCGAACTGCGGTCCACCCCGGCGCTGCCGGGCGGCGGCGCGTTTATCGTGCTGCCAAGGTCAGCGATTCGCGGCGTCAGCGAGCCGCCGGTGAACCTGATGCTGCTCACCGGGCCATCGATCGACATGACCAGGCTCAATGCCGCGGTGCAGGCGACCATGCCGGGTGCCGACGCCCCGATCATCACCACCAGGTCCCTCGCGCTGCAGGAGCTGACCGGGGCACCGCTCCAGCAGGGCACATTTCTCCTGTTCACCCTGGCCATCGCCGCCGCCGCCGCGCTGGCGCTCGCCGTGATGCTGCTTGAGCTGGCGCTCGGCGCGGCGGACCGGGAGCTGACCACGGCGCGGCTGGCCACGATGGGGCTAACGGAAGGGCAGCGGGTCCGGCTCGCCGCGGTTGAGGTGATCCCCCCGATCGCCGCCTCGGCCGTAGCGGCGGCCGCGTGCGCCATCGCCCTGCCGCGGCTCGTGGCCCCGGCGATCGACCTGTCGGTGTTCACGCACTCTGCGGCTCAGGCGCCGCTGCGACCAGACTTCGCGTCGTTCCTTCTCCCGCTGGCCGCACTTCTCGCGATCACCATCATCGCGCTGGCCTACGAGATCAGATCTGCCCGCAGGCGCGGCGTCGCGGCCACGATGCGGACCTGAGGCGATGCGGGCGAGTAGGCGAGGTAACCGCGGCACTGCCGCCTGGGCGCGGTACCGCGCGACGGCGGCCTCGCAGACGGCCCGCACCGGCCAGCCCAGGGCCCGGGCGGCGGCTTCCGCCTCGGCCAGCTCGGCCGTGGCCGTTCCGAAGTCCGCGAGGCCAGCTGTGGTGTCGGCCACCTTGACCGTAACGACCTGGCTGCGGCCCGGCGGTCCGACTTCCACCGGCACCGACGTCCGGGAGGCGGTCAGCCGGTTCATCCGGGACCAGCGGACGCCGAGCGTCCCGGTGTGGGCGAAAATCGCGTCGGCCACGGCGGAAAAGACCGGTTCAGCGCACAGGGCGGTGAGGACCTGCCCCGGGCGGCCGTGCCGGCCGACGATCGGGGTACACCAGCAGTCCCACGCGCCGGCCGCCCGGACCGCTTGAAGGACCGATGGCCACAGCCGGGGGTCGAGGTCATCGACGGTGCTCTCGACGACGGTCACGTCGCCCTCGCGCAGGTCACGCTCCGCGCCGGACGCCCCGACGACCACCCGGGTGATGTTGGGCCGGTCCGGGGTGTCCCGGCCGCCGCCGCCGGTGCCCACCGCGCGTACCGTCATGGCGGGAAAGCCGCCCGGTGTGGCCGCCGCCGCGAGCAGGGCCGCGCCGGTCGGGGTGGTGCGCTCACCGGTCAGGTCGCCGCTGGCCAGGTCCAGGCCGGCCGCGGCGGCGATACGCAGGACGGCGGGAGCCGGCACCGGAAGGCGGCCGTGCGCGCTGGTGACGAATCCGCTTCCGGCGGCCAGGGCCGAGCAGCGAACCACCGCGCCGGGCCGCAGCAGTCCCAGATCCTCCAGTGCGGCCGCCGATCCCACCACGTCGGCCAGTGCGTCGAACGCACCCACCTCGTGGAAGTGCACGTCTTCGGGCGGCGCGCCGTGCACCGCCCCCTCCGCCTCGGCCAGCAGCCCGAAGACCCGGGTGGCGAGATCCTTCCCGGCCGGGCGGAGGTCGCTGGCGCCGACGTGCCCGAGCACGTCGGCGAGGTGCCGCTCGCGGTCGGCCGCCGCCGGCGTGGTGATCACGGCCCGCAGGCACGCGAGGCCGCCCCGGCGGGCGGCCTCGGTCCGCAGCCCGAGACCGGGCACGCCGAGTGAGGCAATGGCTCGGCGCACCCGCTCCACGTCGGCGCCCGCATCGAGCAGGGCGGCCAGCAGCATGTCGCCGGCCACGCCCGCGGTCGCGTCGATGTAGGCCGCGCCCGGCCGGCCCGTCACCGGTGAACCGCGCGGATGATCTTGGCCGCGTGCGCGGCTGCCCCGAACCCGTTGTCTATGTTGACCACGACCAGGCCCGGGCTGCAGGAGGCGAGCATGCTGGCCGCCGCGGCCAGGCCGCCTGCGGCGACGCCGTAGCCGACACTGGTCGGCACGCCGATCACCGGCGCGCTGACCAGTCCGGCGACCACACTCGGCAGGGCACCGTCCATCCCGGCCGCGACCACCACGCACTCGGCGGCGCGCAGCTGGTCTAGCCGGGACAGCAGCCGCCCGAGCCCGGCCACGCCCACGTCGGCGAGGACATCCGCGCGGACGCCCAGCACGGCCAGCGTCGCCGCGCATTCCCTGGCCACTTTCAGGTCCGTGGTGCCGGCCGTCACGACCAGCACGTGGCCGCGCGCGGGCGGCAGGGTCCCGACGGCGACCGTTCCCGCGACGTGATCGGCGTGTACGGCTTCGCCAGGGAAACGGGTGGCCGCCCCGTCCAGGACGTCGGCGGAGCAGCGCGTGGCCAGGGCCGGTGCCTCCGGGTCGCGGGCCCGCAACTCGGCCAGCAGCGCGAAGATCTGCTCGGACGTCTTGCCTTCGCCGAAAACCACTTCCGGGACGCCGGTCCGCCGCCGCCGATCCACGTCCAGCAGGGCGAACTCGCCCAGCGGGATACCCGCCGCCCCGACCTGAGTTCCGGGCGGCCCACCGGGCGCCTCCCCGTCCGGCATCCGCAGCGCTCCATTCGGCGTGCCGGCGGCTTTGCTCTGCCTGCCAGGTGCCCCAGGCATGTCAGGTGCCCCAGGCATGTCAGGTGCCCCAGGCATGTCAGGTGCCCGAGGCATATCGAAACCCTCAGCCGGCACGGCTGACCGGCGTGATGTCGAGGTTCAGCGAACCGGACCGCAACGGCCGCTCGTCGATCTCCGCGCGCTGGTATCCAGCTGCCCGGACGCAGGCCAGCACCGCCGCGTGCTCGTCCGGGTCCGCCGCCCGCGGCAGGTCCGCCGCGCCGAGCTGCACCCGGCCGAGATCACCGAAATGCCGGACCCGAAGTTCACGGTAGCCGCGCTGCTTCAGGCTCAGCTCGGCCCGGTCTACCTGGGACAGCACATCGGCGCTGACCGGGGTGCCGTAAGGCAGCCGCGAGGCCAGGCAGGGCGACGCGGGCTTGTCCGCACTCGGCACCCCCAGGTGCTGCGCCAGCGCCCGCACCTGGTCCTTCCCCACGGACGCCTCGAGCAGCGGATGCCGGACACCGTGCTCGGCCGCCGCGCGCAGCCCGGGCCGCCAGTCACCCGTGTCGTCGGCGTTGGCGCCGGACAGCACGGCGGCGAATCCGCGGCGCCGGGCCAGCACGGCCAGCCGCTCGTACAACTCGGATTTGCAGTAGTAGCAACGAAACCGGTCGTTGCGCCGGTAGTCCTCACGCTCCAGTTCGGCCGTGCTGATCAGCTCGTGCCGGACGCCTACGGCCCGGGCCACCGACCGGGCGCCGTCCAGCTCGCCGGACGCGAGGGCCGGCGAGACGGCGGTGATGGCGAGGGCCTGGTCCCCGAGCGCCCGGGCGGCCAGCGCGGCGACGACAGAGGAATCCACCCCGCCGGAGAACGCGATCAGGGCGCTGCCCAGTCCGGCCACACGCTCGGTCAGCTGGCCCGCCAGCGCGTCAAGCTCGTCAACGGCACGCCGTTCAGCCATCGGTGTCACCTCGCCCGTCGGACCCCTGCCGCGCCATCGCCCACGGCCCGGTTGCCGATGGCCAGGCCGCCCATCCCATCCCTGGCCGATCGCCCGTCTCGCCGCCGCTGATCATTATGATCCGGACTATACCTTCGGCGCGGTCGCGGGGACCTGTCACCGCGATCCGCTGTACGCTCAGGTTTCAGCTTTCGGTACTTCGGGAGGTCTCGTGCCCATCGAACAGGCAGAGTTCGGCCGGACCGGCCACCAGAGCAGCCGGGTGATCTTCGGCGGGGCGGCTCTCGGGCAGGTCTCCCAGCGGGTCGCGGACGAGACCCTGGACGTCCTGCTCGCCCACGGGGTGAACCATCTGGACGTGGCCTCGGAGTACGGCGAGGCGGAGGTGCGTATCCGGCCGTGGCTGCAGCGCGAACCGGGCCGGTTCTTCCTGGCCACCAAGGGCGACGAACGCACCGCGACCGGGGCCCGCGAGGAACTGCACCGGTCCCTGGACCGGATGGGCGTCGACCACGTAGACCTCTGGCAGCTGCACTCCCTGGCCGATCCGATCGAGTGGGACATCGCCCTGAGTCCCGGCGGGGCGCTCGAGGCCGCCGTCGAAGCCCGGGACCAGGGCCTCATCCGCTGGATCGGGGTGACCGGCCACGGCAGCCAGATCGCCGCGACGCACCGCCGCAGCCTCGAGCGGTTCGGCTTCGACTCGGTGCTGCTCCCGTACAACTTCGTCACCATGCAGAACCGGTACTACGCCGAGAACTTCAACGCCCTGTACGAGACCTGCCGCGATCGGCGCGTCGCGGTGCAGACGATCAAGTCGATCGCGCTGCGGCCCTGGGAGGACCGACCGCACACCCGGTCCACCTGGTATGAGCCGCTTGAGCAGCAGGACGACATCGATCTGTCCGTGTGGTGGGCGCTGAGCCGCCCCGGGGTGTTCCTCTGCAGTGTGGGGGATGTGGACCTGCTCCCGAAGGTGCTCGACGCGGCCAGCCGGTTCGCCGAGGCGCCGGACGACGCGGCGATGAGCGCGCTAGCCGAGCGGACGGCGGCCGATCCGCTGTTCGTCTGATCAGACCGCGCACTCGAACGGACGCTGTCCGTGCCTGCGGCGGCCCGGAGCTTGTCCTGACCGCGGACGCGAACGACCTGCCCGGCTGGGCCGTCCGGCTGTACGACGAGAACCTGCGCCATCCCGGCCTGGTCCGCCTCCTCGCCTGGCTCCGGCTGGAGCGGCGCCCGGCAGGCCGGCTGTCCGACAGTTCCGATGACGGGCCGAAACTCGCGGCCATCGCCCGGGCCCAGGCGGCCGGCCAAGTGCGCCAGGGCGACCCCTCCGACCTGTTCGCCCTGGTCATCGCCATGTCATTCGCCTGGTCACCGGCCAGCGGCTTCTACGCCGCCACCGCCGACGAGCCCGCGAGCGAGCACGAGCGCCGCCGGGCCCTGCTCCGCGACTGTGTCCGACGTGCCGTGGCACCGTGACCTCAACGGCGCGACGCAGTGTCCCGGCTCGGCCAGGTGTTGACCCTGTTCCGGGCGCATGCCCACCTCTACCGCACCGCGGAGGCGTCCAATGACCGAGACCGAACGTAACGGGATCGCCGGGAAGGTGGTGGCGATCACCGGTGCCGGGCGCGGCATCGGCGCGGCGACCGCCCGGCTCCTGGCCGCTCGCGGGGCCCGGGTCGTGCTCGGCTCCCGCGCGGAGCAGCAACTGGCCGGGATCGCGGGCGCCATCGCGGACGGCGGGGGCCAGGTGGCATACCGGTGCATCGACGTCACCCGGCCGGAGGACCTGCGCGCTCTGGTGGACTTGGCCGGGCAGCGGTTCGGCCGCCTGGACGTGCTGGCGAACATCGCGGGCGTGGCCATCAACGCCCAGCTAGGCTCGGGCGAGCTGGATGACTGGAACCGGATGATCGACGTGAACCTGCGCGGCGTCCTGCACGGTATCGCCGCCGCCCTGCCGGTCTTTCGTACCCGCGGCTCTGGGCATTTCATCACCGTCGCGTCCACCGCCGCCTACAAGTGGGTTCCCGGCCAGGCCGTCTACGCCGCCACCAAGTCCGCGGTGCGCGCCCTGTGCGAGGTGATGCGGCAAGAACTCGCTGCCGAGGGCATCCGCGCCACCCTCGTGTCGCCGGGCTTCACTGACACCGACTTCATCTCCGGCACGCGTGATCCCGACGAGCTCGCCGCGCTGACGGCCCGTCGTGAGGCGATCGCCATGCCGCCAGAAGCGGTCGCTGAGACGATCGCCTTCGCCATCACCCAGCCAGACTCGGTCGACATCGGCGAAATCCTGGTCCGCCCGACCGTCCAGCCGTAGCTGCCTATAAGTCACCCTACGTGGTACCCTACATAGGTGAAGAAGACCAGCGTCTACCTTGATGACGCGGACGTGGAACGGCTCCGCCGGATCGCCGCCGAAGAGGGCCGCAGCCAGGCGGAGGTCATTCGGGCTGCGCTGTCAGCGTATGAGCACGCACACGGTGTCCCGCGAGTCTTCGCGCTTGAAAGCTCGTGGGACGGGGATGGCTCTTCGGTCGCCGATGTGCCGGAGGAGGAGCTGCTCGCCGGGTTCGGCGGGTGATGCTGATCGTAGACGCCGCGCCTCTGGTTGCCCTCGGAGATTCCCGTGACAGGCTCCATGACGCGGTCGGCGATTTGCTTCGTGCCGAAGAGGGCGACCTGATCGTTCCGGCGCCAGTGTCCGCGGAGGTGGACTACCTCATCCGCAGACGCGGGAGCGCGCTGGCTGCCCGGGCGTTCTTGCGCGACGTGGCGGCCGGGCGGTTCCGGGTTGAGGGACTGACCGCCGATGAGCACGGCACTGTGGCCAGGCTGGATGAGCAGTATGCCGACCTCGAGCTTGGGCTGGCTGACCTTTCTGTGGTGATTCTCGCGCACCGGTTCCGGACGAGGCGGCTGCTGACGTTCGACGACCGTGACTTCCGCGCGATCGCCCCGCTGTCGGGCGGAAGTTTCACCCTGCTGCCACGTGACAAGGCGGACCCCTGACCGCGCTGAATGGCACTGACGGCATGGTCCTGGCCGGCCTGCCGCGCATCCCGTAGCTGACCTAGTGCCGCAGCAGGCAGCGTCAACGCCGCTGCGCGGATTCGACAGGCGAGGATGGATTGAAATCCGCAATCGAGCCTTGATCGTAAGACACTTAGCAGCGCTCAGTCGGTTCGCCGGAGATTGAGGTGTCAGCTGGCTGACAGGAGCAGTGTCGGCCGGCTGACTGACGACCGCCCAGTCCCGGCCGGGGCGGCGGATGTCGAGCCGGGAGTTCGTCGTCGGCAGCAGCCGCCGAGGGCTTCAGGCGGCCGGAGTCAGGTTCCGGCCCGCCGTGGACAGCGCGGACGAGCGCACCGTCCAGTTCGCCGACGGCACTCACCTGGACGTCGGCGTGGTCATCTGGGCGACCGGCTACCGCTCCGACTACGCCTGGATCGACGTACCAGGCGTGGCCCACGACGGCAAAGTGACCCACCAGCGCGGCGTCACCGGGGTTCCCGGCCTGTACTTCCTCGGCCTGCCCTGGCAGTACACTCGCGGCTCGGCCCTGCTCGGCTTCGTTCACCACGACGCCGCGGACCTCGACGGGCTCATCACCAGCACACTTGAACCATCACGCGCGCTTTCAGCTGGTCGGAGCGGTGTCTTATCGGGTAGGCACTCCCGGGCGACGTCTGGGCGCCTTCAACAGCATCCGCCGGACGGCGTACAGCTCCATCCGAATCGTGGCTCTGACCGCCATTAGTGGCCGCGGCGCTGGGTTGGGTGCCTGGTGGGCTGGGGCGGGAAAGACTGCCACGGTGACCTCACCGATTCCTTCGCACTCCTCGCGTCTCGACTCGGGGATCGGTCCAGGCAGCTCGCCAAGCGATCGCAGGAACCGGTCGGTTACGACCACATACTCATGAGCCGGAATGGAATTCTTCAACAGCCGATGGGCAAGGATGACATCCTCACCAGAAACTCTCTCAAGATTACGGAGACGGGTGATGACGGCCTCGCCTTCATGAACGATCACCTTCAGGCGCAGCGTGCCCGCGGCGCGGCACGCACCCGCAGACACACAGGCGGCACTCGCCTGTGAGCTCGCCTGACCGCTCCCTGAAGGCCGCACAGAAGCGGTTGACCTGATCGAACACTGCCCGTGCTGTCGTAATCACGAGGATGACCCG
>Ga0302326_10003006_pt1 | contig 40297 bp, 34 predicted proteins | sample Palsa_T0_3_FD_202264 | JGI IMG/M metagenome (GOLD analysis project Ga0302326, IMG submission 202264) | Peat permafrost microbial communities from Stordalen Mire near Abisko, Sweden - Palsa_T0_3 | ecosystem: Environmental > Terrestrial > Soil > Palsa > Peat permafrost | place: Sweden: Abisko... | reverse complement strand
TCGCTGATCAGATCCTCGATGTCGGCTCGCGACCCGTCCGGATTACCGAACGGTCCCACCGGGTCCAGCCGACGCCGCCTGCTCGCCATCCATTTCTCCCAAACCGGATCGTAGCCCGCGGCAAGAGTAAGAGCCAGCAGATACTCTCGCGGGGTGTTCTCGGGCCCTCCTACCTCAGGCAGTCTTTCACCAGCGTGCGAACCGTGGCCATGCCTACCTGTGCACGGTGGCTCGATAGGCGGACGACAACGATCGCTCATGCCGCCTTGCGCGATCTCGTGTTTCGCAGGTCACGGGCGGCTGATCACCTACTTGGCTGCGGATCTTCAGTACTGTCGCTGGGCTGTATCGGGACTTGTAGATGAGCTCCGCGAGCCGCGTTGCCAGCACTAGGTCGACTTCCGCATCCAAGTTCTCGAGCTGCATCTGCACTCGTCCGAGACTGGGACCGATGTCGGCGGCTATCTCTCTCCTGAGATAGCGGACGCAAAGAGCGCCACCTCCCAGGCAACGGGCGCGGCTTTCATACTCACACCATGGCTAACCCTCCTACCAGGCAAACAGCGGGCACACTGTTGGTTTCAGTGACCGGCACTGACGATGCGTACACTTGACTTATGAGCGTGCAGCGTGAAGGCAGGACTGATGACGTGGCGGCCCGGGCTGAGGATCTGCTCGAGGACGGCTTCGGTCATTCAGCGTGATCGTCTGCGATACGGGTGGCCGCGGCGCTTTCCAATGACCGGGACCACGCTGCCTGCGTAGCTCTTTTCAACAAGCTTCACCATGAGCGCCGGGAGCTGCTGGTTCCTGCGACTGTGGTGGCCGAGGTCGGCTACCTGCTAGCTCGGGAAGCTGGCGCGCATCTTGAGTCGCTATTCCTGCGTTCGCTTGCGGAAGGTGACTTCACGCCGGTCGAATTGACAGCCGGTGACTTCTCGCGGATGGCCGAGCTGGTGGAAAACGTACGCCAGCCTGCCGCTGGGCACCACCGACGCTTCGGTGATCGCCGTCGCGGAGCGCCTGAACCTGGCCGAGGTGGCCACCCTTGATCGGCGTCATTTCACTTGTGGTAAGACCGAGTCACGTGGACGCATTGACGCTTGTGCCCTGAGCCATTACCTGAAGCGGGCCGGCCCCACAGAAATCACACAGATCCGGCTTCCCAGCTGGCATCCCACATAAATACCACGGACGAAACGGCATTCCCTGGCACACGGCAGGCCCTCGAACTTCTGTTAACCGGTAAGTTATAGGTTCGAGTCCATGCGCGGGAGCCATTACAGCAGTCATCGTCAGCCCTCTCACCTGCGACAACGCAGGAGGTCGGGACGAGCTGCTCCGCGGTCGGCCGAGGATCGACGCGGTGCGCCTTGATCGCCGGCGGCCCTAGTGGCCGACTTTGAGCGCGGTCAGAAGACGACGGCACCCGGATCTACGGCGTGCGTGCCATTAGCAAGAGTGGAGACGAGCACCATTCCGAGCGGACCGCGACTGTCGAAGACCGTTGTCGCACCGAGGGCGATGCCGTCGCCTGCGGTGCGCTGCGCGGCCGTGAGCCCGATGCCGGCCGCCTCGTCCGGTAGTCGGGTCAGCGCGAGCGTGAGGTCGGCGTTGATGAACTCGACGCCGGCCGTGCCCCAGTTCGTGACGAGGTTCGACGAGTCGGCAATCGTCGCCACGTGCTGGAACGGCGACGGCAGCGTGCCTTCGATGACCGGCACAGGCAGATGCCATGTCGCCTTCCGCGCGGCGTTGCCGTGATCCGCGGAGTCGGTGGTCCAGCCCTTTCCCTCGCTGAAGAACAGGGTGCGCTCCGTGCCTGCTGGGCGGAGGCCTGGAACCGGCGGGACATCCGATGCCGGGCTGATCCAGGTCGTCCCGCTCGCCGCCCCGCCGACCGCGAGGAGCAACAGGCTGCCGCGCGCGACCGCCGCACCTTCCTGGACGAACACGGCGTCGACCAGGCGCAGCCGCCGTCCGCTACGGACCACTGTGGCGTAGGTCGTGCTCGGGATCATGGCCGCGGGCCGGAACAGGTCGAGCGTCCAGCGGACCGGGCGGAACATGCCGGCGCCCTCCAGCCCGGCCGCAACGCTCTCGGCGGCCATGGCGAGCGCGCCGCTGATCGCGGTACCTCGGATCTGGCCATTCGCGGCCCACCCGCTGCGCGCCCAGTCCATCGGCACGAGGACCTGCCGGTCATCGCGCGTGCTGGCCCGGAAGTAGCTCATCTCGTCGTTCCCTTGCCTCGGCGAAGCCGCACCAGGCGGACAGCGGTTGGGTTCCCGTTCGGCCTTACGCGGCCACTCGCTCGAAGATCGCAGCCAGGCCCTGGCCCCCGCCGATGCACATCGTCTCCAGCCCGTACCGGGCTTGCCGCCGCTGCATCTCCCGGGCGAGCGTGGTCAGGATGCGCGTGCCGGTTGCGCCGACTGGGTGCCCCAGCGAGATCCCCGAGCCGTGCACGTTGAGGCGCTCGAAGTCGGCCTGGCCGAACCCGAATTCCCGGGTGCAGGCCAGCACCTGGGCCGCGAAGGCCTCATTGAGCTCGATCAGGTCCATGTCGGACAGCTTCAGCCCGGCGCGGTCCAGCGCGGCCCGGCTCGCGGGGACGGGGCCGATGCCCATGGTCCTGGGCGGCACGCCCGCCACCGCCCAGGACACCAGGCGGACCAGCGGCCGCAGCCCGAGGGCCTGCGCCCGCTCGGGATGCGTGACGACGCACATGGCCGCCGCGTCGTTCTGGCCGCTGGCGTTGCCCGCGGTCACGGTCGCCTCAGGATCTTGCCTGCCCAGCACCGGCCGCAGGCCGGCCAGCGCCTCGAGCGAGGCGTCGGCGCGCGGGTGCTCGTCGGTGTCGATAACTTCCTCGCCCTTGCGGGTCCGGATCGTGACCGGGACGATCTCCTCGGCGAAGACCCCGGACCGCTGCGCGGCCACCGCTCGCTGGTGGGAGACCAGGGCGAGCTGATCCTGCTCATCCCGGGAGATGCCGTACTCGCGGCGCAGGTTCTCGGCCGTCTCTAGCATGCCGCCCGGGACCGGGTAGTCCCGTCCGCCCGCGGTGACACGCCCGCGCGCCAGCCCGTCGTGCAGGGTCACGCCCGGGCCCTTGATGCCCCAGCGCATCTCGGTGGAGTAGAACGGGACATTGCTCATGCTCTCGGCGCCTCCCGCGATCACCAGCTCCTGGCCGCCGCTGCCCACCTGCAGGCCGGCGATGAGCACGGACTGCAGCCCGGACCCGCAGCGCCGGTCCACCTGCATGCCTGGCACCGTCTCAGGCAGGCCCGCGTTGAGCGCGACCACCCGGCCGATCGCGGGCGCCTCGCTGTTGGGGTAGCAGTGCCCGAGCACCACGTCGTCGACGGCGGCCGGGTCAAGCCCGGTCCGCTCGAGCAGGCCCCGCAGCGCTATCTCACCGAGTTCGGCGGCGCTGAGCGGCTTCAGCGACCCGCCATACCGGCCGATCGGGGTCCGGACCGGTTCGCAGATCACGATCTCACGCATGACGTTTACCCTTCCAGATGCTCCGGCAGGCCGGCGGGCCAGGCCGGGACCCAACCTCTCACCACCTTGCGTGTACTTAATATATAATGTTGAATAGCTCTTAGCAAAGACGGGTCCGGCGGATCCGGGGTCGCCGAGGGCCTGGCCTCCCGTGAGTACCACCCGCTGCGTTTTACGATTTCCGACCTAGGAGGAACACCTGTGAAGCCCTATCGATCGATGCTCTTCGTCCCCGGGCACAAGTCCAGCTGGGCGGAGAAGGCGGTAGCCGCAGGCACCGACGCCATGATCCTTGATCTGGAGGACTCGGTTCCGGCCGTGGACAAGGCTGACGCGCGCAAAACAGTACGGGAGACGATCGGGCGGGTGCGCCAGCAGGGCACGCGGACCGACGTCTGGGTCCGGCCGAACAGCTACGACAGCGGCCTGTTCGGCGCCGACGCCGAAGAGGTCATCGTCCCGGGTCTGGCCGGCCTGTTCCTGCCCAAGGTGTTCAACGCCGAGGAGGTCGTCCGGATCGACGCGGTCGTCTCGCACATCGAAGCGCGCGAAGCTCTCCCGCCGGGGTCGGTCGGGCTGATCATCAGCTTCGAGACGGCGGTCTCAGTCGCGCACTGCGAGGAGATCGCGGCCGCGAGCCCTCGCGTATCGAGCCTGCTCGGCGCGACCGGCCCGAACGCGGACGTCAGCCGCGAGCTGGGCTTCGAGTTTACGCTTGAGGGGCTGGAGACCCTGTACCAGCGCAGCCGGATCGTCGTGGCCGCCCGCGCGGCGGGCCTGCACCACCCGGTCACCGGCGTGTGGCAGGACATCAAGGACCTGGACGGGTTCCGGCGCTTCACGCTGGATGCCCGCAAGCTCGGCTACCGCGGCATGGTCTGCATCCACCCGTCGCACGTGGCCGTCTCCAACGAGGTGTTCACCCCGTCAGCCGCGACGGTCGAATCCTGCCGCCGCATGATCGCGGCGTTCCGCGAAGCGGAGGCTCAGGGCCACGCGGCGGTCGACTTCGAGGGCCAGCACATCGACTACGCGCACGTGAAGACGGCCGAGGGCGTCATCGAACTGGCCGCGGCCATCGGCCTGTAGCGCACGCTCGCTCAAGTGAAGGGAGACCGCGATGCCAACAGCATTGCGGACGCCGATCTGCGATCTCCTGGGGATCGACGTGCCGATCATGCAAGCCGGGATGGGCGGCGTCGCCTACGGCCGGCTGGCGGCGGTCGTGTCCAACGCAGGCGGCCTGGGGTCGATCGGCGGCATAGACATCACGCCCGACGAGCTCGACGCGGAGATCAGGCTGTTCCGCAAGCTCAGCTCGCGTCCGCTGTGTGTCGATCTCGGCTTCCCGGCCAACGCGCCGAAAGGGCTGGCCGAGGTCGGCGTGCCGGCTGAGCTGCCCGGGCCGCTGAAGCGGCTTCAGCAGGAGCTGCGCGAGCACGGCGTCGAGCTGGGCCCGACGCACGATCAGGCCATCAGCATCGCTGACAACCGGCTGAAGCTCGAGATCGCGCTCGGCCACGGTGCTGAGGTAATCGCCTGCGCGCTCGGCACTCCGCGCTGGGTGGTCGAGGCATGCCGGGCTAAGGGCGCGAAGGTGATGAGCATCGTGGGCCTGGCCAAGCACGCCCGCAGCGCGATCCGCAGCGGCACCGATGTCGTCATCGTGCAGGGCACCGAGGGTGGCGGTCACACCGGCGACGTCGGCCTGATCACCTTGCTGGCCGAGGTGCTCGAGTTCTCCTCCGTCCCGGTCGTCGCGGCGGGCGGGCTGGCGAAGGGCGCGCAAATCGCGGCGTGCCTCACCATGGGCGCACAGGGTGCCTGGGTCGGCACGCGGTTCCTGGCCACCCGGGAGTCTCAGGCCGAGGACGGGTTCAAGGGCGCCGTGGTCGAGGCCGGGCACGACACAACGCTGCGCTCCACGATCTTTGACGGCCTGCACGTTCGCCAGCTCCGTAACCGCTTCACGGACGTGTGGGATGGCCACGAAGACGAGCTCAGTCCCTACCCGACTCAGCGAGTGCTGACCGCGCCGTTCCGGTTCACCGCCGCCGGGGCCAACCTGAAGGCGTTCATGAACCTCCCGGCAGGCGCCGGCAGTGGGATGATCAACGACCTGCCGGGGGCAGCCGAGGTGCTCGGCCGGCTGGTCGAGGAGACGGTCGAGGCTCTGTGCGCGGTCAGTAAGACGGTCAAGTACAGCTGAATGCGGAGGACGAATGGGCCCGCTAGAAGGCGTTAAGGTCGTCGAGATCGCATCGATCGGTCCCGGCCCCTGGTGCGCGATGATGCTCAGTGACATGGGCGCCGAGGTGATCCGGGTGGACCGCGCCGACCACGTACGCGGCTACGCGGACGGCCAGCGCCCAGTCGATTTCGTCAACCGCCGCGGTCGGCGTTCGATTGGAGTCGACCTGAAGAACCCGGCGGGCGCCGAGGTCGTGCTGCGCCTCGTCGCGCAGGCCGACGCCCTCATCGAGGGCAGCCGGCCCGGTGTGGCCGAGCGCCTGGGGATCGGCCCGGACCAGTGCCTGCAGCGCAATCCCCGGCTGGTCTACGGCCGGATGACGGGCTGGGGCCAGGAGGGGCCGCTGTCCGCATCTCCCGGCCATGACCTCAACTACCTCGCGCTTACCGGCCTGTTGCACGCGATCGGCCCGGCACAAGGCCGCCCGGTCCCGCCCCTCAACCTTGTCGGCGATTACGGCGGCGGCGGCATGCTCCTTGCGTTCGGGATCGTGTCCGGCTTGCTCGAGGCTTTCCGCTCGCAACGAGGGCAGGTCCTCGATGCCGCCATGGTCGACGGTGTCTCCCTGCTGGGGTCGAATTTTCATGGCTTGCGGCAGGTCGGCGCGTGGCACGACCGCCGGGAGTCGAACCGGCTCGACGGCGGCGCCCCGTTTTACGGGACCTACGAGACATCGGACGGCCGCTGGGTGGCGGTAGCGGCGAACGAACCGAAGTTCTACCAGGTGCTGGTCGAGGCCCTCGGACTGTCTCTGGAAGAACTGCCCCCGCAACTGGACCAGGGCAGCTGGCCAGGCGTGAAAGAACGCTTCGCGGGAATCTTCCTGACCCGTACTCGTGACGAGTGGGTGAAGCTGCTGCAGCCGCTGGAGACCTGCTTTTCTCCCGTCTTGACCCTCGATGAGGCGCTTGAGCACGAGCACAGCGTGGCCCGATCCTCGTTCGTGCCGCTGGACGGCGTGCTCCAGGCCGCACCCGCGCCCCGTTTTGGCCGCACCCCAGGTGCGGTCGCCGGCCCGGCGGCCCGGCCGGGTGAGCATACCGAGGCGGCCCTACGCGACTGGGGCTTCACTCCCGCCGAGATCACCGACCTCGAAACCAGGCAGGCCATCGCCCAACTGCCGCTGCCATCGGTTCCACCGGCGTAGCGGGAAGGCCCCGCAGCTCGGCATACGTGTGATCCAGCACACCCTGCTGATGCACTGGCGTCCAATTGAAAACTTAATATATTATGTATATGCTAGGCGAAACCAGCCCGGCGTTAGCCGGCCCTGGCCCGAGCAGACCAAGGCGGAAGGAGCTCCGATGCACCGACCTGACCTGAGTCCGGCGACCGTCTCGTCCGCCCTGGCTAGCGCCGCGCCCCGGTCGGCGCTCGCCACACCCGCCGATGCGCCGACTCTGGGCGATGTGCTGCGGCACTGGCAGCCCGGCACGGCGCAGCTATCGCGCCGTGTCGATCCCTGGCCCGCCGCGGCGTTCGCGGACCTGATCGGGGCGGTGCCGCCCCGGCTGGACCCCGGCGATCCGCTGCCGCCGCTCTGGCACTGGTTCTACCTGCTGGACCACCCCGCCCAGGCTGAGATCGGCGCGGACGGCCATCCGGTCGGCGGCCCGTTCCTGCCTCCCGTCCCGGGGCGTCGCCGGATGTTCGCCGGCGGGCGGCTGCGGCTCGATGCCCCCATTGGTGTCGGCGCGGAGCTGTCCAGCAGGTCCGCCGTGGTGGACGTGTCGGTGAAGTCCGGCCGCAGCGGCGATCTGGCGTTCGTGACCGTGCGCCACGAGCTGACGGCCGACGGCGTCCCGGTGGGCACCGAAGAACAGGACATCGTCTACCGCTCCGAGCCCGGTGGTGCCCCGCCGCGCGCGGTCCCCCGGCCCGGGACAGACGCCGCCGAGCCTACGGGGGAGTGGCGGTCAGAGCTGGCCACTGACCCGGTCCTGCTGTTCCGCTTCAGCGCGCTGACCTACAACGGGCACCGCATCCACTACGACCGGCCGTACGCGACGCAGGCCGAGGGCTACCCCGATCTCGTCGTGCACGGGCCGCTGCTCGCCCTGCTGGCGCTGGAGCTGCTGCGCATCCACGTCCCGGAACAGCGGGTCTGCTCGTTCGCCTACCGGCTGGCGCGGCCGGCCTTCGTGCCCGCCCGCCTGATCGCCATCGGCGGTCCGGCCAGGGCGTCGGCCGAGATCACCGTCGGGGCGCAAGGCGCGGAGCCCTCCCTGACCGCTACCGCAAGCTTGGAAAGGAAGGCCCGCCCATCATGCTGAGCACCGAGGAACAGGCGGTCGTCGAGACCGTGGCCGACTGGGTCGACCGCGAGGTCCGGCCCGTGGTCCGGGACATGGAGCACGCCAACACCTACCCGGAGAAGCTCATCGAGCAGATGAAGGAGCTGGGCATCTACGGGCTGGCCATCCCCGAGCCCTGGGGCGAGGTCCCGGTGTCGATGCCCTGCTACGCGCTGGTGACCGCCGAGCTGTCCCGCGGGTGGATGAGCCTGGCCGGCGCGATGGGCGGTCACACCGTCGTCGCCAAGCTGCTGCTGGCCTTCGGCACCCGAGAGCAGCAGGACCGGTACCTGCCCAAGATGGCCACCGGCGAGATCCGCGCCACGATGGCGCTGACCGAGCCAGGCGGCGGCTCGGACCTGCAGGCCATGACCACCCGCGCCCGCCGCGACGGCGACTCCTACGTGGTCAGCGGGGCCAAGACCTGGATCAGCAACGCCCGCCGTTCACGGCTGATCGCCTTGCTCTGCAAGACCGACCCGGACGCACGGCCCCGGCATAAGGGCGTCTCGATCCTGCTCGTTGAGCACGGCCCGGGCCTGACGGTGTCCAAGGACCTGCCCAAACTGGGCTACAAGGGCGTCGAGGCCTGCGAGCTGATCTTCGAGGACTACCGGGCGCCCGCCGACGCGGTGCTGGGCGGAGCCGAAGGACAGGGCTTCGCGCAGATGATGAAGGGCCTGGAAACCGGGCGGATCCAGGTCGCCTCCCGCGCGCTGGGCGTCGCCCGGGCCGCGTTCGACGACGCGCTGGCCTACTCTCAGCAGCGCGAAAGCTTCGGCAAGCCCATCTGGAAGCACCAGTCGGTCGGCAACTACCTGGCCGAGTCGGCCACCAAGATCACCGCGGCCCGGCAGCTGATCCTGTACGCCGCCGAGCGGTTCGACGCCGGGCAGCGCTGCGACATGGAGGCCGGCATGGCCAAGCTCTTCGCCTCCGAGATCGCCATGCAGGTGGCGCTGGACGCGGTCCGCGTCCACGGCGGCTACGGCTACTCCACCGAGTACGACGTCGAACGTTACTTCCGCGACGCCCCCCTGATGATCGTCGGCGAAGGCACCAACGAGATCCAGCGCAACGTCATAGCCGCCCAGCTCGTCAAGCGCGGCGGCCTGGACCGGGGCTGACCAACCACCCTCAGCGAAGGAGCCTGATGAATATCGTCGTGCTGGTCAAGCAGGTACCGGATACATATTCCGAACGGACGTTGCGAGCCGCGGACGGGATATTGGATCGCGCCGCCACTGACCCGGTCCTGGACGAGATCAACGAACGCGCGGTCGAGGCTGCCCTGCAGCTGACCGAAGCTCACGGCGGCGAGGTCACCGTGGTGTGCATGGGCCCCGCCTCGGCCGCGGACTCGATTCGCAAGGCGCTGTCCATGGGCGCGGACCGGGCCGTACACCTGTCGGATGACGCGCTGGCCGGTTCCTGCGCGGTGCAAACCGCCCGCGCGCTAGCCCAGGTGATCGGCGGCCTCGACCACGTGGACCTGGTGCTGGCCGGCAACGGCGCCTCCGACGGCCGTGTTTCCGCGGTGCCGGCCATGGTGGCCGACGTCCTGGACCTGCCGGCGCTGACTCACGCCCGGCAGATCACCGTGGACGGGACCACGGTCACCGTGCGGCGGGAGACCGACCGCGGCGCGGTGGGCCTGACCGCGGAACTGCCCGCGCTGATCTCGGTCAGCGAGAAGATCAACGAGCCCAGGTACCCGTCGTTCAAGGGCATCATGGCCGCGAAGAAGAAGCCGGTCACCCAGCTTTCCATCGCCGCCGCCGGGATCGCCGCCGCCGAGGCAGGCCTGGCCAGCGCCCTCACCACAGTGACCTCGGTGGTGCCCAGGCCGCCGAAGAGCGCGGGCCAGAAACTGACCGACGGCGACGGCGGCGCGCAGATCGCCGTCTACCTCGCCGCCCAGAAACTCATTTAGGAGGACAGGACATGGCTGAGGTGCTGATCCTGGTCGACCATCTGGACGGCCAGGTCAAGAAGAGCACGTACGAGCTGCTCGCCGCGGCCCGCCCGCTGGGCGAGCCGTCCGCGGTGGTGGTGGCGCCCCCGGGCACGGCGGGCAAGCTGGCCGACGCCCTGACGCAGCACGGCGCCGAGAAGATCTACCTGGCCGAGACCGACCGCACCGATTTCCTCACCCCGGAAGTCGACGTGCTGGCTGCCCTGGTCGAGTCGGCATCGCCGGCCGCGGTGCTGATCGCAGTGTCCGCCGACGGCCAGGAGATCGCCGGCCGGCTGGCCGTGCGCACCGGGTCGGGGCTGCTGAGCGAGGTGGTCGAGATCGGGCCTGAGTCGGTCACGCACAGTGCGTTCGGCGGGGCCTACCGGGTCGAGGCGGTCGCGAACACGCCCCACCCGGTGATCACGGTCCGATCGGGCGCGGCCGAGATCGGGTCCGTCGCCGGCGCGGGAGCGGAGCAGGCCACCGACGTGCCCCCGCCTGCCCGGCGGGTCGCGACGGTGACGGACCGGGAGCCGGTCACCGGCGGCGGGCGGCCGGAGCTGACCGAGGCTTCGGTGGTGGTCTCCGGCGGGCGCGGGGTCGGCTCGGCCGAGCAGTTCGCGGTGGTGGAGGAGCTGGCCGACTCCCTGGGCGCCGCGGTCGGGGCGTCCCGGGCCGCGGTGGACGCCGGCTACTACCCGCCGCAGTTCCAGGTCGGCCAGACCGGCAAGACGGTGTCGCCGCAGCTTTACGTCGCCCTCGGCATCTCCGGCGCCATCCAGCACCGGGCCGGCATGCAGACATCCAAGACCGTCGTCGCCGTGAACAAGGACCCGGAGGCCCCGATCTTCGAGATCGCCGACTTCGGCGTGGTCGGCGACCTGTTCACCGTCGCGCCCCAGCTCAAGGACGAGATTGCCAAGCGCCGCGGCTGACCCGCGCCGCCCTGGGCTTTTTCCCGGCAAAGGCCATCAACTGCTTGACTACGTGACAAATATTATATATAAAGTTGAAAACTTTATGGTTCAGACGCAAGGGAGCCTGGAACCATGATCGTTGTGCGCCGTCATGGCTGAATCACGCACCGGTGCGGCCGGAAACGTCCGGTCTGCCGCTGAGGCGCCTAGCGTCCACGCCCCTGGCGCCGACGTCCTGGCCGGTGTCATCGCGCTGCGGCTGCGCGGGGTCTCCAAGACCTTCCCTGGCGTGCGCGCGCTGACCGCGGTCGACATGGACGTCGCCGCGGGTTCCGTACATGCCCTGGTCGGCCACAACGGTTCGGGCAAGTCGACCCTGATCAAGTGTCTGGCGGGCGTGCAGGCGCCCGACCCGGGGGCGCAGGCGTGGCTCGTGGGCGAGCCTCTGACGCTGGGCGATCGGCACGACGCCGAACGCAACGGGCTTCGCTTCGTCCACCAGGACCTGGGCATCATTCCCGAGCTCAGTGCCATGGACAACGTGGGTTTCGTGCTCGGCTTCCAGCGCGGCGCGCTGGGCCGCATTAGCTGGGGTCGGCAGGCCGACCGCACCGGCGAGCTGCTCGCGCAATTCGGCTTCACCCTCGACCCGCGCCGTCCGCTGGGCGAGGCGTCTCCGCCCGAGCGGGCCGCGGTCGCCATCGTGCGCGCCATCGCGGGCTGGCAGGCGGGGCGGGGCGTCCTGGTCCTCGACGAGCCGACCGCGGCGCTGCCCGCCCACGAGGTCGACCGGCTCTTCCAGCTCGTCCGCGAGGTCAGCGCCAGCGGGACCGCGGTGATCCTGGTCTCGCACCGTCTCGACGAGGTCATGGCCATCGCCGACAGCGTCACCGTGCTACGTGACGGTGCGAAGGTCTGGGACGGGCCGCTGGCCGCGACCACCCTGCAGCGGCTCGTCGACCTGATCGCGGACACCGAGGGGCAGCATCCGTCGGCGCAGGCCCAGCCCGGGCCGGCCGCGCCCGATCCGGTCACCCGGGCCGACCCAGTTACCACGGCCACCCCGGCGGACCCGGCCACCCCGGTCGGCGAGGCCATCCCCGCGCTGGAAGTCCGTGATCTGTACGGCCGCTACCTGCGCGGAATCAGCCTCACGGTCGGCCGCGGCGAGCTGGTCGGCGTGGCCGGCCTGCTCGGCTCGGGCCGCGAGGAACTGCCTTACATCGTGGCCGGCGCCAGCACCGAGGGCGTCACGGGCACGGTGGCGATCGGCGGCGTGCCGCTGGGCGGGGGACCGGGTCCGTCCATCGGGCGGGCCCAGGCCCTGGGGGTCGCCCTCGTCCCGGCCGACCGCGCCGCCGAAGCCATCTTCGCCGACTTCACCACCACCGAGAACGTGTCCCTCGCCGCCCTGCCCATGCTGCGCAAGCGGGGCTTCGTGGGGCCGGCCCGCGAGCGGCGGTTCGGCCGGACCTGGCTCAGCGCGGTCCACGCCGATCCCGGCTACGGCCCGCGGCCGATCTCCACGCTCAGCGGCGGTAACCAGCAAAAAGCAGTGCTAGCCCGCTCGCTGTCAGTCGCGCCGCGCCTGCTCGTGCTCTCCGAGCCGACGGCCGGGGTAGACGTCGGTGCCCGGGCCGTCCTGTACGACGAACTACGCCGCCGCGTGGCCGAAGGCCTGGCGGTCCTGATGGCTTCCTCCGATCTCGAAGACCTTCTGGCCTGCTGCGACCGGGTGATCGCCGTGCGCGATGGCGTGGTCGCCGGCGAATTCACAGGAGCCCGGATGACTAAATCGGCGATCGCCTACGCCATGGAAGGTGCTCACCATGAGCAGCATTGACGTTCCCCAGACCCAACCGGTAGCGGACCCATCGCAGGCCGGCCGTCCACGCGGCTCCAGGCCGAAGTGGCTACACCACCTGAGCTTCACCAACATGAGCGTGATCTACGCCGAGATCGCCCTGATCATCATCTTCTCGCTGTGGGCGCCGCACACCTTCCCGAGCTGGACGACGGCCAAGTCGGTCCTGAACGGGAGCGCGATCGCCGGCCTGATAGCGCTGTCGCTGGTGGTGCCGTTGTCGGGCCGGATCTTCGACCTGTCGGTCGGCGAGGCCATGGGCCTGGCCAACATGCTGATCGCCTGGCTGCTGGTCGACAAGGGCTGGGGCATCGTGCCGGCCATCGTCGTCACCCTGCTGGCCGGCGTGGGGATGGGCCTGTTCAACGCGCTGGTGGTGGTCAAGGCCCGGATCGACTCGTTCATCGGCACGCTGGCCACCGGTGCGCTGTTCGCGACCCTGGCCACGGTGCTGGGGGATCAGTCGATCAGCGGTCCCCAGCTCAACGGCTCCTTCGCCGACATCGCCACCACCTCGCTGGGCGGGATCGAGGTCCCCTTCTTCCTCACGCTCTTGGTGGCGGTCGCGCTCTGGTACTTCCAGAAGTACACGGTGAGCGGCCGGCGCATCTTCGCCCTCGGCTTCAACGAGCGCGGGTCCGAACTGGTCGGCATCCGCACCCGGCGGCTGAAGTTCGCCGCGCTGCTCGTGTCGGGCACGGTGGCCGGGATCGCCGGCATCCTGCTGACTTCCTCGGTGAGCTCGGGCACGCCGGGGATCGGGTCACCGTACCTGCTCAACGCGTACGCCGCCGCGTTCCTGGGCGCTACCCAGTTCGGCGGCCGCTTCAACGCCTGGGGCACCGTGCTGTCGGTGATCCTGCTCGGCACCGGCACCGCCGGCCTGTACCTGGCCGGCGGGGCCGCGTGGACCCAGAGCATGTTCACCGGCGTCGTGCTTCTGCTCGCCCTGGGGGCGTCGAACCTGGAGCGGGCCGTGCAGGCGCGCTCCTGGATACGCGCCAAGGCCAGGCCGAACGGGTCTGCCGGAACACCAGCCGCTTAAAGCTTTCCCTCGCCACAAGCAGATCATCCCGGCCCGCGGCCGACCACAAGGAGGCCATCGCGGCTGCCGCGCTCTCAAGACCGCACCATTGTCAATGCACGTTAAGGAAGTCAGTGTGATGAGAAATAACCAGCGGTTGCGGCCCCCGTGGCAGCGCATGCTGATGGCGGGAGTTCCGGTCGTCCTGGCCGTCGGTCTCGCCGCCTGCAGCAGCTCAGGCAGCTCAAGCAGCAGTTCCACCGGCGCGACCAGCCAGGCCACCGCAAGCTCACCAGGCCTGAAGCAGGCCGAGGCAGTCGTCAGCGCCGACACCTCGGCGCCGACCAGCATCGGCATCACCCAGCCGGTCGGCAAGCCGATCCCGACCGGCAAGCACATCGTCCTGGTCTACTCCGGCCAGGGCGCGGTCGGCACCGAGCTCGTCTACACCCCGTTCAAGGCTGCCGCCAAGGTGCTCGGCTGGAACGTGACGTCGCTCTACCCGGCGCTGCCGACCCCGCAGGACCTCCAGCAGGCCCTCAACCAGGCCATCCAGCTCAAGCCCGATGCCGTCGTCATCGCCGCGGTCGACGATGCCGACTTCCAGACCCAGATCAACACCCTGCACTCGATGCATATCCCCGTGATCTCCGACTTCAGCCCGGACCCGACCGGCGGGCCGATCACCCTGTCGCTGATGGGCGCTGCGGGACAAGCCGCGCTGACCAGCGTGGCCGGCGCCAAGGCCGTGGCCGACCTGGGCGGGAAGGGAGAGCTCGGCGTCATCGGACTCCAGGGCTACAAGATCGTCCAGGACTATGACACCGGGTTCTACAACGAGGTCCACCAGACCTGCCCGGCCTGCACGATCAAGGAGACCGACCTGCCGCTGACCTCGCTGGGCACCACCGACGGCACCGACATCGTGAACTTCCTGCGGGCCAACCCGGACATCAAGGGGCTGATGCTCGGCTACGACGGCGTCGGCTCGGATCTCTACACCGCGGCGAAGTCGGCGGGCATCACGCTGCCCAAGATCTACTCGAGCGCCACCCTTCCCACCGGGGTCCAGGCGGCCCTGGAGGGGGAGCTGACCGCGACGGTGCCGGTGGATTACAACGACCTCGGCTGGCGGGACGCCGACGCGCTGGCGCGTATCTTCACCGGCCAGACCGCCAGCGCGCTGACGCAGGACGTGATGTACGAGCGGCCGGTGATCTGGTCCGAGCAGTATCACAATGTGCCCAGCCTGCCCTCCGATAACTCCTTCCCGGGCGTCGTGACCAGCTACCAAGCCCAGTACGAGAAGCTGTGGGGCAAGTAGCCCCGCCTCCTCGGCTGCGATGTGGCCTGCCGGGCATACACCCTGCAGGCCACATCTACCGGCAGGCGCGGAGTCGTACATGCCCGCCTACAAGTTGCAAAACATAATATATTGTGTAAAAATAAATATACGGTCTTCGAAGTGACCGGCGGCCGGAATCTGAGCGGGGGAGACGACATGACGGGTCCGCTGGCCGGAGTGCGCGTCGTTGTCCTGGCGGGCATGGGGCCGGTTCCCTTCGCGGGAATGCTGCTGGCTGACATGGGAGCGCAGGTCGTCCGGGTGGCTCGGCCGGCCAGCCGGGCGGCCCGGGCGCTGAGCCTGGTGGACGGCCTGCGCGAAGAGCAAGACCTGGTCAACCGGGGCGTCGACACCGTTGCCGTCGACTTGAAGGACCCGGACGGCGTCGAGCTCGTGCTGCGGCTCGCCGCCGCCGCCGACGTCTTCGTCGAGGGGTACCGGCCGGGCGTGGCCGAGCGGCTGGGCCTCGGCCCGGACGTGGTGCTCGACCGGAACCCGGCCGTGGTCTACGCGCGGCTGACCGGTTACGGCCAGGCCGGGCCGCTCGCCCGCGAGGCGGGCCACGACATCAACTACGTCGCCCAGTCCGGGGCGCTGCACGCCATGGCGCGGCCTGGCGAGGCGCCGCGGCCTCCGGTCAACCTGCTCGGTGACTACGCGGGCGGCGGCATGACGGCCGCCTTCGGCGTCGCCTGCGCGCTACTCGAGGCCCGCGCATCGGGCCGTGGGCAGGTCATCGACGCCGCCATGGTCGACGGCGTCGCGCTGCTGACCGCAAAGCTGCAGGGCCTGCGCGCGGCCGGCCTGTTCAGCGACGAGCCAGGCACCAACTGGATCGATTCCGGGGCCCCGTTCTATGACACGTACCGGTGCGCGGACGGTCGCTACATCGCGGTCGGGGCACTGGAACCGGACTTCTACCGGGAGTTCACCGCGCGACTCGGCGTAGACGTGACCGGCTGGCCGGACCAGGACGACCGGGATGCCTGGCCCCGGCTGCGCGAGCTGATCGCCTCGGCGGTCGCCGCGCGCTCGCAGTCCGAATGGACCGCGATCTTCGAGGGCACCGACGCGTGCGTCACGCCCGTCCTCACGTTCGAGGAGGCGGCCAGGCATCCGCACAATGCTCAGCGTGGTGTCTTCGACCGCGTCGACGGGATACTGCAGCCGTCCCCCGCACCGCGGTTCAGCCGGACCCCGGCCCGGTGCCCGGCCCCGCCAGCCTCCGGGCCTGTCGACGTGCACCGGCTCGTCGAGTCCTGGTGCTCAGCATGACCCAGGATGTAGCCGGGATCCGCGACCGGCTGACCCGGCGCCAGCAGCTGCCCGAGGAAGTGGCTGGCTACGTCCGTGAGCTGATCATCACGGGCGCGGTCCGGCCGGGAGAGTTCCTGCGCATGGAGCGCATCGCCGAGGCGGTCGGGGTCAGCAATACCCCCGTCCGGGAGGGACTTCTGGTGCTGCGCAGCGAAGGCCTGGTCGACCTAGTCCCGCGGCGCGGTTTCGTCGTGTCCCCGTTCAGCCGCCAGGACGTGCGTGACCTGTTCTGGGCTCAGGCTCAGCTAGCGCGGGAGCTGGCCGCCCGCGCGGCCAGGAAGATCACGCCGGAGCAGCTGGCCGCGCTCGAGGCCATCTTGGTGCGGTACGACAGCGCCGTCGCCGAGGGCGACCAGGACCGCATCGGCGAGCTCGGCCACCTATTCCACCGCCGGATCAACCTGGCGGCCGACTCGCACCGCCTGGCTCTGCTGCTCAGTACCTTCGTCCGGCAGCTGCCGAACCGTTTCTACGCCGCCATAGAGACCCAGGCCAGCAGGGGCGAGGACGATCACGGGTTGCTGTTGCAGGCGCTGCGCCAGCGTGATGTGCGGACGGCGGAATCGCTGATGGAACGGCACATCCTGGCTCGCGGCGACCATCTGCTCCGGATTCTCCAGGAGCGCGGCCTGTGGGCCGATCAGCAATGGGATGATCGGGAGTCGGTGTCCTGATCGCGCGGCCGCCGGCCCTCAGCGCGCCAGGAGTAGTGATCTTAGGCCTCAGTCCAGGTGACGACCACCGCCTCGTGCAACTGCCAGCCGGGCCAGTTACCGGACCATCCTGTTGAGTATTTTATATTAAGTTTTCACTTGCGAGACGTGCTTACTGCGTCATCGGTTGTTCCCGGCCCGCGCGTCGAGCCGCTGCGGCCCGGCAAGTTTGTATCATGCTTTGTATATCGGGAAGCAGGGGTGAAAGATGGCGGACGAGGTAGCCGGGATTCGTGACCGGATGTCCCGGCGGCAGCAGCTGCCTGAAGAGGTGGCGAGCTACGTTCGCGAGCTGATCATCTCGGGCACCGTCAAGCCGGGCGAATTCCTCCGGATGGAGCGCATCGCCGAGCAGGTGGGGGTCAGCAACACGCCGGTCCGCGAAGGGCTGCTCGTCTTGAAGAGCGAGGGTTTCGTCCAGCTGGTGCCCCGCCGCGGCTTCGTCGTCGCTCCCTTCACCAAGCAGGACGTCCGGGACCTGTTCTGGGCTCAGGCCCAGCTGGCGAAGGAGATGGCGGCTCGCGCGGCTAAGAAGATCACGCCCGAGCAGGTAGCTAGGCTCGAGGTGAATCTCAAAGAATTCCAGGAAGCCGTGGCGTCCGGGGACAGGGAACGCATCGCCGACCTCGGCTACGCCTTCCACCGGCAGATCAACCTGGCGGCCGACTCCCACCGCCTGGCGCTGCTGCTCGGCTCGGTGGTCAACCACCTGCCGAACCGCTTCTACGCCTCGATCGAGGCGCAGGTTTCGGCGACCGGCGACGAGCACCCGCTGCTGGTGGAGGCCATGCGCCGGCACGACGTGCGCAAGGCGCGGTCGCTGATGGAGCACCACATCATGGCGAGCGCCGATCACCTGATCGACATACTGGAGCAGCGCGGGCTGTGGGACGACCAGGGCGCGGACGCGCGGGAGTCGGCGTCCTGACCATGCCCGCCTGAGCCACCCGGTCGGCCGCTGGCGGGTCTATGGCCGAATGCGTTCAGACCGGCTCTTTATCGTTGGCCCACAGTCCGCGCTGCTCGAGAATCTCGACTAGGTGATCGGCGCCCCCGAGGATATGTTTCTCCATCCGAGTCCTCGCCTTGCGCGGGTCACGCTGCCGCAAGGCATCGACCAGCAGCGGGTGCTCGTCGCGGGTCTCGGCGGCGCGGCCCTCGATGGTCGCGTAGAACCGCTTCGGGAGGTGCCTGGCCATGGAGCCGAGCAGCAGCGCGAGACGGTGGGAGTCGGCCGCCAGGTTGATCCCGCGGTGGAAGGTGTAGCCGAGCCGGGCGACGCCGTCCTCATCTCCGTCTGCGAGCGCCTTCTCGTAAGCCGCGAGATTTGCTTCCAGCTGGTCGGCGAGCTCGGGGGTCATCTTCCTGGCTGCCCGTGCGGCTAGCTCGCCGGCCAGCTGGGCCTGGGCCCAGAAGAGATCACGCACGTCCTGCGGAGTGAACGAGGCGACGACGAAGCCGCGGCGAGGGACCAGCTGCACGAAACCCTGGCTGCGCAGAGCCAGGAGTCCTTCGCGGACTGGCGTGTTGCTGACTCCGACCGCCTCGGCGATCGGCTCCGTGCGCAGGAAATCGCCGGGGCGCACCGTCCCCGAAATGATCATCTCCCGGACGTAGGTAGCCACCTCTTCGGGGAGCTGCTGCCGCTTGGAGCCGCGCTCGCCGATCGGGATTACCTCGTCAGCCATCCATTCCCTCCACTCTCTAGGATTTTATATAATACACGCGCTGGGTATCCACTCTCGAACGGCTTGCCGGTTTCTCGTCCCCTGTCGGTGCTGGGGCGCCGCGCCGGCCTCGCGGTGTGCGCGGAGAGTCCGTGACCGCTCAGCGCGTTTCTTAAATTTAATATATAATACGTGGATTCGGTCACCCGTCAAAGATGACCGCCTGGACAGCAGCTTTCGGGCTGCGCTGCCCCGAACGGGTCCCGGACCGTACCGTCAGGCCGTTCAGAAAGGTAAGGACGAATGAACGCTCCGAGCGTTGAAGCAGTCGCGGCAGAGGACTTTGCTCAGATCCGCGCTCAGGTGCGGGAGTTCATCCGTGGGGAGGTGCTGCCCCGCGAGCGGGAAATCGCGGATACCGACGCGATCCCCGCTGACATCAGGCGCACGGCCGCGGCGATGGGCCTGTTCGGCTACGCGATACCGCAGGAATTCGGCGGCCTGGGCCTCGTGATTACTCAAGATGTCGAGCTGGCGCTCGAGTTCGGCTATACCGCATTGGCGTTCCGTTCGATGTTCGGTACCAACAACGGCATCGCCGGCCAGGTACTGGTGGGATTCGGCACCGACGAGCAGAAGAAACGATGGCTAGAGCCCATGGCCGAGGGACAGTGCATCGCCTCGTTCGCTCTGACCGAACCAGAAGCGGGCTCTGACCCGTCCGGCATGCGCACGACCGCCACCTGGGACTCGGGCGGCTGGACGATCGCCGGGCAGAAGCGCTTCATTACGAATGCACCGTTGGCTGACCTCTTCGTCACCTTCGCGAAGGTCAGAGGCTACGGCGATTCGGACGGGAAGGTCGCGGTCTTCCTCGTGCCAAGCCGATCACCAGGCCTGACTGTTGGCGCGAAGGACAAGAAGATGGGACAAGAGGGGGCCACGACAGCCGATGTCAACTTCGACGACGTCCGAGTGGATGCGGCGGCGCTCGTCAGCGGTGAGGTGGAGACGGGATTCCGCGCCGCGATGACTGTCCTGGCCCGGGGAAGGGTGCACATCGCGGCCCTGGCGATGGGCCTCGCCGAGCGGGCGCTCGATGAGTCCGTAACCTTCTCCGTGCAGAACCGGCAGGGCGGAGTGCCGACGGGGGAGCGGCAGCTGGTGCAGGCGATGCTGGCCGAGCAGCAGGCTCTCGTGCTGGCCGGCCAGGCCATGGTCCGCGAGACGGCCCGCAAGTACCTGGACGGAACCGACCGCCGTATCGCGCCGTCGGCCACCAAGCTGTTCTGCACGGAGGCCGCGGGGCGGGTCGCCGATCTGGCGGTGCAGGTCCACGGCGGTAGCGGCTACATGCGCGAGATGGCCGTCGAGCGGATCTACCGGGACGTGAGGTTGCTGCGGCTCTATGAGGGCACTAGCGAGATCCAGAAGCTTATCGTCGGTCGTGAGCTCATTAAGCAGGAGAAGGCTCGCGCTTCCCGGGCCTGAAAGCGCCCTCGTCCACCCGGCATCGAAAGGACGTCATGGATCGCTACGCACGCTTCGGTCACCTGCGGGTCGATGGTCCCGACGAGGCGGGCGTCATCGAGCTGGTGCTCGATGCCCCTAACCTCAACGCGGTAAGCGAGGGAGCACACGCCGACCTCGCCGAGGTGTGGCGCGAGTTCGACGCCGACCCAGCGGTGATGGCCGTCCTGCTCCGCGGCGAGGGTAAGGGCTTCTCCGCGGGCGGGTCGTTTGACCTGGTGGAACGGTTGACCACCGACTACGACGCCCGGACCCGCACGATGCGCGAAGCGCGGGATCTCGTCTACAACATCATCGATTGCTCCAAGCCCATCGTCTCTGCGGTACACGGGCCGGCGGTCGGCGCCGGCCTGGTGGCCGCTGTGCTGGCCGACGTCTCCGTGGTGACTAAGACCGCCAAGATAATCGACGGCCACACTCGCCTCGGGGTCGCCGCCGGCGATCACGCCGCGGTGTGCTGGCCGCTGCTGTGCGGGATGGCGAAGGCGAAGTACTACCTGATGACATGCCGCCCGCTCAGCGGGGAGGAGGCTGAGCGGATCGGGCTGGTGTCATTGTGCGTAGAACAGGACGCCGACCTCCTGCCGACGGCTCGCGAAGTCGCTCACGAACTGGCGGCCGGGGCCTCGACCGCCATCCGCTGGACCAAGCAGTCGTTGAATAACTGGTACCGCCAGGTCGCTGCCTCGATATTCGACTCTTCACTTGCCCTGGAGTTCTACGGCTTCGGCGGTCCGGAGATCCGGGAGGGGCTGGCATCGCACCGCGAGCGTCGCAAGCCCAGCTTCTGAAAAATTGAGCCTGCCAGAGGCTTACGGCTGCACAAGGCCTGCGTGTATCCCCGCCTTGCACCTGAATGATGCGGCCGCCATGGCGAGATGCACAGCGAGAGGTTGACAATCCATTAAACATAATATATTATGGTGAATTACTTGGATGGGCACTGCCCGGCTGGCGACCATGACCGTCGCTCTCCGGCGCGGCGGAGCCAGACGTCTTTGACAGCGCTGGGAGATGCGCATGACCGTGCAGGCAAACAAGCCCTTCTCCGGGTCGCAATGGAGTGAGGTTGAGAGTCTCCCCGCCAGTGACGCCCGCCGGGTGCAGGACGAAGCGCTTCAGGAGCAGGTGGCCTACCTAGCTGCCCGGAGCAAGTTCTACCAGGCGAAGTTCGCCGAGCATGGGGTGGATCCCGGCGCGGTGCAGTCAGTGGCGGCGGACGGGATGCACTTCCTGTCGCCTGACCTCATGGTCGCGGAGCTGATCGACCCGGAGACGGGGGAGCGGGTGGCGCCGGTAGAAGGTGCCCGAGGCGAGCTGGTTTATACCGCCCTGCGCAGGCAGGCATCCCCGCTGCTGCGCTTCCGCACTCGCGATCACGTAGTGGTGACGGGGACGAGCTGCTCATGCGGCCGTACCGGGTACAAGGTGCGGTGCGTCGGGCGAACCGACGACATGCTGATCGTGCGCGGCATCAACCTGTTCCCGTCGGCGGTGCAGGACCTGGTGCTGGGACTGCGCCCAGCCGCGACGGACGAGATGCGGATCCGGGTGGATTTTGAGGGACACTCGACGCAGCAGCCGCTGCCGCTGGTCGTCGAGCACGCCGCGGACCTCGAGGCCGGCCGGCGCGATGAGCTGCGCCGCACGGTAGAAGGCGTGGTGCGCTCGGCACTGAACGTCAAGACCGTTGTCGAGCTGGTCCCCGAGGGAACCCTGAAGCGGCCGGACCACGTGAAGGTCGCCCTGATCGAGCGCGCCAATGGATGACACGCAGCTGGACTCCGCGCCGGGCCCGGATAAGACCCGTCGCCTGAGCGGCCCGCTTGAGGGCATCACCGTCCTGTCGCTTGAGCAGGCGATCTCAGCGCCGCTGTGCACTCGTCACCTGGCCGAGCTGGGCGCTCGGGTCATCAAGGTGGAGAATCCGGGGATCGGAGACTCGGCGCGCCACTACGACGGCGCGGTCCGGGGGATGGCCGCCCACTTCGTGTGGCTGAACCACGGCAAGGAGTCCGCTGAGCTGGACCTGACCGAGGCAGCAGACATGGAGGTCTTCCGCGGGCTGCTGGCCAAGGCCGACGTGCTGGTGAGCAACCTGGCGCCGGGTGCGCTGGCCCGGCTGGAGATCGCACCGATGGATCTTGTCGAGCAGTACCCCCGCCTGATCGTCGTCGACATCTCCGGCTACGGAACCGGCGGTCCGCTGGACCACAAGCGGGCGTACGACCTGCTCGTGCAGGCCGAGGGCGGCTCATGCTCGATCACCGGGCTGCCCGGCGCGCCCGCGAAGCCGGGCGTGCCCGCGGCCGACATCGGCACCGCCCTTTACGCCTACTCGGCCGTGCTGGCTGCGCTCTATGACCGCGAGCGGACCGGGCATGGCGCCCTCGTCCCGATCGCGATGCTCGACGTCATCGCGGAGATGATGGGCTTCGCGCTCAACCAGGTTCTGCACGGCGGCCCGGAGCCGGAGCCGGTCGGGATGGGGTCGCCGATGGTCGCCCCGTACGGTGCCTACGCCACCGCCGACGGGCAGACGGTCGTGCTGGGCACGACCAGCGACCGCGAGTGGCGGCGACTGGCCGGGGAACTGCTGCGCAGCCCCGATCTTGAGGCGGACGTCCGGTTCGCGCGCAACGCCGGCCGGGTCGCGCTCCGCGTTGAGCTGGACGCGATCCTGGGGGCGTGGTGCGCCGAACGCGACCTCGCCGATATCCAGCGGCTGGCCGACGAGGCCGGGATCGGCAACGCCCGGCTGAACGGCGTGCGTGATCTCGCCGAGCACCCTCAGCTGGCGCAGCGGGGCCGGTGGCGCGACGTCGATTCGCCCGTCGGGCCTGTCCCGGCGCTGCTGCCGCCTGCCCTCGGCCGAGGCTGGCCGGTGCCTGACGGCCGTGTCCCCGCGCTCGGCGCGGATACGGCCGCGATCCGCGCGGAGGTCGCGGACCATGACGTGGTTGATCTCGCCGAAAAGGAGAAGGCACATGACTGACCTGGACATCCTCGACTTTCTGGAGGGCGGCGACAATGTGCTCATCGGCCAGGGCGTTGCTGAGCCGCCGGCGCTGGTGGAGAAGTTCATCAAGGCGGCACGGACGGTCGACAACCTGACGGCGCTGTGCGGATACACGCTCAGCAGCGCCTGGAGTGCGGCCACGCCGGGGCGGCCGAACATCAAGGCTTATGCCGCGCACGGTGCGCTCCGCAAGCTCGGTCCAGGCCAGCTGGACCCTCTCCCGGTACACCTGAGCCGGATGGAAGACCACATCGTCTCCGGACGGCTGCGAGTCGATGTCGTCCTGCTGCAAGTCGGACCGGCCGACGAGGACGGGCTTCACGATCTCGGAGCCACCGTGGACTACGGCGTGGTCGCAGCCGAGCACGCGCGGGTCGTGCTCGTCGAGGTCAACGACAACATGCCCAGGACCCGGTCGGCACGCCGACTGCACCAATCCAAGATCACGGCTTCGCTGAAGTCCTCAAGACCGCTCGCCGGATCTCCGGTCCGGCCCGCCAACGATGTCGAAATACGCGTCGCGGCGAACGTCGCCTCGCTGATCCCGGACGGCGCGGTGATCCAGCTCGGCGCGAGCGCCCTCGCCGAGGCGATCGCCAAGGAACTCCGTTCCCGTCGTGGCCTGCGCGTGCGTTCCGGGCTGGTCGGAGACTGGCTGACGGGCCTGCACGAGGCCGGCGCCATTGACAGCCGCCCGGGCAGCGTGGTCATCGGCCTGGCGCTGGGCAGCGAAAAGCTCTACGAGTTCCTCGACGGTACGGACGTCGTGGACTTCGCGCCGATCAGTGAGCAGACCGGACCTACCGCCGCGGCTGAGTTCTCGCCGTACTTCTCGATCAACTCGGCCGTAGAGGTTGACCTGTTCGGACAGCTGAATTCCGAGCTGGCGGGGGGCCGCTACGTCGGCGCCGTCGGCGGCCAGGTTGACTATTTCCGTGCTGCTCACGGCAGTGAGGGCGGCCTTGCGATCGTGGCCCTGGCCTCGGCGTCGCCGTCCGGCGAGAGCCGCATCGTGCCGAGCTTCGCGCACGGCATGGTCACCTCGCTGAAGAGCGACGTCGACGTGGTCGTGACTGAATGGGGCATTGCCGACATCAGGGCCTGCTCCATGCGCGAGCGGATCGACCGGCTCGCCCGGATCGCCCATCCCGATCACCGCGACGTGCTGGCGAGCACGCGCCTGGGCTGGCTCTGAGCTAGGAGTCCGCGAAGAGAACCCTTGCGGCGAGCAGTTCCTCGATCTGCATCTCGTCGTAGACCTCGGCGGCGATCTGCCGGGTATCTTGCCCGACGCGCGGCGTGACCCCGCCACGATCGGGCCGGTCACCGCCGAAGCGCCACGGCGGGCGCAGCAGGGAGATCCCGTGGTCCTGCGGAGGCTCGATGAGGTCCAGCCACTGCACCTGCGGATGTGCCGCGTAGCTGGACATGGTGAGGACCGGAGCGAACGGGACGTCGAACTCGGTTAGCAGCTTCTCCCACTCACTGGCCGGCTTGGTGCGGAACTCAGCCTCGACGATGGGCACGAGCTCGAAGTAGTTGGCCTCCCGTTCCCGGTAGGTCACGAACCGCGGGTCCCTGATCAGCTCCGGCCGATTGATGGTCTCGCAGAGGCGCTGCCAGAACTTCTCCGACGACGACAGGTGCACCGCGATGCTATGGCCAGAGGCCGTCTCGAGGCAGAAGTTCTGCGCTTGCGGATGCCGGCTCTGCCGGCTCGGATCCATCCCGGTCTCGAAGTACTGTGTCATCGCGTCGACGGTCAGCGTGCTGATCGCTTCCATGATGGACGTCTCGACGAGCTGTCCCGAGCCGAACGTGCCGCGCCCGACGAGAGCCGCCAGCACTCCGGTGGCCGACACTAGTCCGGTGATCAGGTCGGCGAAGATGGTGCCGGACAGCTGCGCGGAACCCGGCTCTCCCAGCAGCGAGTAGATTCCGCCGAACGCCTGGCCGATCGTGTCGTAGGCCGGCCGCTGCCGCAGCGGGCCGCCGTTGCCGAACCCGTTGACCGAGCCGTAGACGATGTCCGGCCGCAAAGCCTTGCAATCCTCCGGCCCCAGACCCAGCGCGGCCAGCTTGCCCGGGCGCAGGTTCTCGAGCACCACGTCGAAGCGCGGCACGAGCGCCTTGACCAGCGCGACCCCGTCGGGATGCTTGAGGTCCACGGACAGGCTCCGCTTGCCCGCGTTGTACTGGATGAAGAACGCGCTGCGGTCGTTGGCATGCCGCCGGAAGTCGTCCCCGTCACCGGGTTTCTCGACCTTAACCACCTCGGCGCCGAGGGCGCACAGGATCGAGGTGCCGTAGGGCAGGGAGATGTAGCCGCCGAACTCGAGAACCCGGATGCCGGTGAGCGGTTTCTGCTGCAACGGGTGACCTCGCTTCGATGTGATGATCAGTGTTATAAATACTATATATAATGTCAAGATTAGGCAATGCCGAACTGGCGGCCATCCGGTACAGCCGGACAGTTGCCGATCCGACAAACATAATATATTATGCACGCAAGGGTTAGGGCTGCACGTCCGCCACGTAACTACGATTAAGGACTCTCGCCATGGCTGGTCTGTATTTCGAGGAGTTCGAGCCCGGTCAGGTCATCGAGCACACCACGCGCCGCACGGTGACCGAGACGGACAACATCTTGTTCAGCACGATGACGCTGAACCTCGCGCCGCTGCACCTGGACGCGGAGTACAGCAAGGGCACCATCTACGGGCAGCGCCTGGTCAATAGCCTGTTCATCCTCGGCCTGGTCTCTGGCATCACGGTCCCCGAGACCACCCAGGGCACCACGTTGGGCAACCTCGGGTTCAACGAGGTCAAGTTCCCCAAGCCAGTGTTTCATGGCGACACCATCCGGGTTCGCACCGAGATCGTGGACAAGCGCGTGTCGAAGAGCCGGGATGACTCGGGGATCGTGACGTTCCGGCACCTCGGTATCAACCAGCGCGACGAGGTCGTCTGCGACGCGGTCCGTGTGGGGCTGATGCTTACCAAGGCCGCCGCGGCAGCCGGTACCCCATCCTGACGGCGCGGCGAGCAGAGTGATGGAGCAGGCGATGCAAGAGCCCGGCCCGGCGCGCGAGGTGATCTGGGTTCCCGGTGACGATCACGTCAAGCGCAGCCGCCTGCTTGCGGCGCTGGAACGCTGGGGGTACGCCGACCTCGACGAGATGCACCAGGCTTCGATCGACGATCCGGAGACGTTCTGGCGCGCGGTCGTGGACGACCTGGACGTGACGTTCGCTGCGCCGTTCCGGCGCGTGCTCGACGACAGCGACGGCAAGCCCTTCCCGCGGTGGTTTGTCGGCGGTCACCTCAACGTCGCCGCACTCTGCGCGCACAGGCATGCCGCCGGCGCGATCGCGGGCAAGGAGGCTGTCATCTACGAGGGTGACAGCGGGCAGCGCCGAAGCCTGACCTACGCCCAGCTCGACGCTGAGGTTAGGCGTCTCGCCGCGAACCTCTCGCGGCTGGGAGTCAAGCGGGGCGACCGGATCGTGCTCTTCATGCCCGTCGTCCCGGAGGCTGCCGTCGCGTTCCTTGCGATCGCGATGATCGGAGCGGTATCGGTGCCGGCCTTCACCGGATACGGCGCCAACGCGGTCGCCACCCGCCTGCAGGAGTCGGACGCGGTCGCGCTCATCACCGCCGACGGCACCACGCGCCGCGGCAAACGGGTGCCGCTCAAGCAAACTGCCGACGAAGCGGTCGCTGCGGCGCCCTCGGTGCGGCACGTCATCGTTGTCCGGCACCTTGGCGATGAGGTGGAGATGAAGGACGGCCGCGATGTCTACTGGGACGAGCTGGATGCGGCGCCGACACCAGTCGAGACCGTCGCGACCGAGGCGAACGACCCGCTGACGATCGTCTACACCTCGGGCACGACCGGGCTGCCTAAGGGCATCGTGCACTCTCATGCCGGGTTCGCCACCAAGACTGCCGTCGACTTCGGCTACGGCTTCGACGTCCACCCCGAGGACGTCGTCGCGTGGATCTCCGACCTCGGCTGGCTGGTCGGGCCGATGCTCATCGTGGGGCCCCTCCAGCTCGGAGCCACGGTGGTATTCACCGAGGGTGTCCCGACTTACCCGTGTCCCACCCGGATGTGGGAGATCGTCGAGCGTAATGGGGTAACCCTGCAGGGCATCGCCCCGACGGCCGCTCGCGCCATGCTCGCCGAGGGCGGTGTCCCGTCCGGGAGCCTGAGCAGCCTGCGGGCCTTCGCCTCGACCGGTGAGGCCTGGGACGAGCCAACCTGGCACTGGCTCTTCGAGCAGGTAGGCGAGTCTCGGCGACCGATCATCAACTTCTCCGGTGGAACCGAGGTCGGCGGCGGCATGCTCATCAGCTATCCGTTCCTGCCCATGCCGCCGGCCTGCTTCACCGCGGCGCTGCCCGGCGTCGACGCCGCCGTGTTCGACGCCGGCGGCAAGCCCGTGGTCGGTGAGATCGGCGAGCTGGTCTTGCGTAACACCTTCCCGGGCATGACCCATGCCTTCTGGCAGGACCGAGACCGCTACCTCGCAACGTACTGGGAGCGGTGGGACGGCATCTGGCAGCACGGCGATCTCGCCAGCGTGGAACTGGACGGGACGTGGCGCATCCACGGTCGTTCCGATGACACGATCAAGGTCTCTGGCCGGCGGGTCGGGCCGGCCGAAATCGAGGCGGCTCTGCTCAAGGACGCCCGGATTGTCGAGGCGGCCGCCATCGGCGTCCCTGACGCCCAGCGCGGCCAGCGGATCGTGGCGTTCGTGGTGGTCCGCGACCCCGCCACGGACCGCGACGACCTGGTGTCCACCGCCGTCCAGAACGTGGGCCGGTCGTTCGCCCCGACGCTACACGTCGTGCCGGGACTGCCCAAGACGACCAACGGAAAGATCATGCGGCGCGCCATCCGCTCCCGGCACCTCGGAGCGCCGACCGGTGACCTGTCCTCGCTCGACGCCTCGACCTCGCTCGACGATATCCCGATCCTTGGAGAACCAGGAGAAGCACGATGACTACCACTGAGCCCACCGACCTGGAGCTGATCCGGGACACCGTACGAGAACTGGCCCGCAAGTTCGACTGGGGCTACTGGCGGCAGAAGGACAAGGATCACGAGTACCCGTGGGAGTTCGTCAAGGCCTTCGCCGCAGGCGGATGGCTCGGGGCCATGATCCCCGAGGAGTACGGCGGTCTCGGACTGGGCTTGACCGAGGCCGGCGTCATGATGGGCGAGATCGCCGGCTCCGGTGCCGGCATGAGCGGCGGTTCGGCCATCCACTTCTACCTCTTCCCGCCCGCGCCGATCGTCCGGCACGGTTCCGAGAAAATGAAGAAGGAATGGCTGCCGAAGCTCGCCAAGGGAGAGATCCTCATGGCCTTCGGCGTCACCGAGCCGACGGCCGGTGTCGATACCTCCCGCATCAAGACCAAGGCCGACAAGATCGACGGCGGCTGGGTAGTAAACGGCCAGAAGGTGTGGATCACCAACGCTCAGAACGCACACAAGATCCTCCTGCTGGCCCGGACGTCGCCGCGTCGCGAGGAGAAGCCGCTGCACGGAATGTCCCTGTTCTTCACCGATCTGGACCGCTCGCGGATCACCGTGCGCGAGATCGAGAAGCTGGGCCGCGCGGCCATCGATTCCAATGAACTGTTCATCGACAACCTCGAGGTCAGCGACGACGAGCTCGTCGGCGAGGTCGACAAGGGCTTCTACCACCTCATCGACGGCCTTAACCCCGAGCGGATCGTCGTGGGCCTGGAAGGGGTCGGGCTAGGCCGGGCCGCCCTCGGGCTGGCGACGGAATACGCGAAGAGCCGGGTGGTGTTCGACCGTCCCATCGGGAAGAACCAGGCGGTCGCGCATCCGCTCGCTGACTCGTGGATGCGCCTGGAAGCCGCTGAGCTGGTGTCGATGAAAGCGGCAGAACTGTACGACAAGCACCTGCCGTGCGGCGAGCTATCCGCCACCGCGAAGTTCCTCGGCGCGGAGGCCGGCTTCGAGGCGTGCGACCGGGCGATGTCGACACTGGGTGGTTATGCCTACGCCAAGGAGTACCACGTGGAACGGCTCTGGCGTGAGGTCCGGCTGCTGCGCAACGCGCCGTTCTCGCAGGAGATGGTGCTGAACTACATTTCCAACCAGGTCCTCAAGCTCCCGCGGGCCTACTGATGTCCGGGGCCGGTACCAGCGCCGGGGGCGGCCGGCTGCTTGAGCAGCAGGTCGCCATCGTGACCGGTGGAGCCCAGGGCATCGGGCTAGCCATCGCGGCGGCGATCGTCGCCCACGGCGGGCGGGTGCTCGTGGCCGACGTTAACGGCGCGCAGGCTAAAGAGGCGGTGGCATCACTGGCGGCCTCGGGTGCTGAAATCGACGCCGTGGCGGCCGACGTCACCTCCGAGCGTGACCAAGCCGACCTGGTCGAGGCGTGCATCGCCCGTTTCGGCCGGTTGGACCTGCTGGTCAACAATGCGGGGGTGACCCGGGACGGGTACATCGCCAAGCTCACCGAGGCGGACTTCGACCTCGTGCTGGACGTCAGCCTCAAGGGCGCCTGGCTGGGGACCCGGGCGGTGGCTCCGTTGTTCCGGCAGCAGCAGCGCGGTTGCATCGTCAACATCTCCTCGATCTCAGGGAAGGTCGGCAATCCCGGGCAGACCAATTACAGCGCCGCGAAGGCCGGCCTGATCGGACTGACCAAGGCCGCGGCCAAGGAGCTGGGGCCCTCGGGAGTCCGGGTCAACGCCGTCCAGCCGGGCCTGATCCGGACGGCCATGACCCTGGCGATGAAACCAGAGATCTTCGCCGCGAAAGAGGCAGAGGTCCCGCTCGGGCGGGCCGGGGACCCGGAGGAGGTTGCCGACGCGGTGGTGTACCTTGCCTCGCCGCTAGCCTCGTACGTCACCGGGGCGGTGATCGAGGTCTCCGGCGGACGGGGTCTGTAAGCCGTGCAGACGTGGTCGGAGTTGGTGGGGTATCACGCCGTACGGCGGCCTGAAGGGATTTGACGAGATGACGCAGGTAACTTCGTCCGCCACCGGCGGCGGGACGGCGGGTGGCCCGCTCGCCGGTCTCAAGATCCTCGAGTTCGCGGCAGTGACACCCCCCTCGGTGGCTGGGATGATGCTGAGCGGCATGGGCGCCGAGGTCATCCGGATTGACCGGCGAGACCATGAGGCCGATAGCGCGACGAATACGCTGCGCCGGGGGCGGCGGTCGATCGTGCTCGATCTGAAGCATCCGGTCGGCCAGGAGTTGGCCCGGCGGCTCGCTCGCGAGGCGGACATCGTGATCGAGGGCTACCGGCCCGGTGTGATGGAGCGCCTCGGACTAGGCCCGGGCACCTTGCTCGGGGACAACCCAGCGCTGATCTACGGCCGGCTCACGGGCTGGGGCCAGGACGGTCCCTGCGCTCAGCTGCCTGGGCACGACATCACCTACCTGGCCCTGACGGGTGCGCTGTACGCGATGGGACCGGGCGACGGGCCGCCGGTCCCGCCGCTCAACTGGGTCGCGGACCTGGGCGGGGGCACACTCTTTCTCCTGCTCGGGATCCTGGCTGCCTTGCACGAGCGCACCCAGTCTGGCCTTGGCCAGGTTGTTGATGCGGCGATGATCGACGCGGTACCGACACTGTCTGCGACCATCTTGCGTGAGCGCGCACGTGGACAATGGATCGATAAACGCAACGTCAATTTCATTGACGGAGGCGCTCCCTTTTACCGCAGCTATACCTGCAGCGACGGAGGCTTCATCGCTGTCGGGGCCATCGAGCCGCATTTCTACAAGGAATTCGTTGGCGGCCTGGGCTTTGACCTCGCCTCGCTTCCGGACCAGTGGGATCGGTCGAACTGGCCTGCCCTGTCGGCACGCTTTGCCGACCGGATCGCCGAGCGCTCGCGCGCGGAGTGGACGGCGCACTTCGCGAGCACGAACGCGTGCGTGTCGCCGGTCCTCGACTTCGAGGAAGCGGCGGCTCATCCCCAGATGGTGCAGCGGGAAGCGTTCGTCAGGGTCGACGGCCATCTGCAGCCGGGGCCAGCGCCGAAGTTCGACCGGACACCGATCAAGGTGCCAGGTCCCGCTCCGACCCGGGGGGCCCACACTCGCGAGATACTGTCCAGGCTCGGGATCTCCGACCCGGAGATCGACGGACTGCTGGCCAGCGGCGTCGCCTACATCGAGGACGTTGCTCCCTGATCACCGGCTTCCGTCTCGGGCGATGGCCTTACAGCTGCTGCGGCCGCAGCCCGCGTGGTGCATCCCAAGGGAACGCGCCCCGCTTTACGCAGCTGTTCAACTTAATATATTATGTTTAGATTGACTCGCCCGCCTGAAAAGAACTGCAGGCCGCGGCGGGTGCGGAGCCGCGGATCATGGCGGAAGGAGCCTGATGGTCCTGAGGATCGTTGTTGGCCTGGTGATGACCGTAGCGGCGGCTGCGATCGCCAGTCGCAGGCTGTGGTGGCTGGGCCGGCTGGGGCGGGCCGTCCAGCCAGCGCCAGACCGGGTCGCGGCGGTGCGATCGCACCCGGAACGGGACGTGGAAGTTCAGGCGAGCGAGGTGTTCGGGCAGCGCAAGCTCCTCAAATGGTCAATCCCAGGCCTGGCGCACCTCTTCACCTTCTGGGGCTTCGTCGTCCTGATCTTCACGATCATCGAGGCCTACGGAGACCTGTTCTCCCGCACGTTCGCGATCCCGGGCATCGGGCACTCGTTCGTCCTGGGGTTCATCGAGGACCTGTTCGCGGTACTGGTGCTGGCCGGCATCTCCGGAGTTGTCGCGACGCTGCTGCTGTACCGTGGCGCGCAGATCAACACGGGCGTGTTCCCCTACTCCCGCGGCGCGTTCGCATCCCAGGAAGTCGGCCAGGAGTGCCCGGTCGACATCGACCACATCGACGGGATGCGCCGTCACCAGGTGCTGATCGAGTCGGCGTTCCCGGTCGAGGCGGCCGGGATGCTGAAGAACCTGGAGAACAAGGGCGACCCCTGGGGCATGGGCGCGAACCGGCGCGGGGACTGGATCGGCGAGCTGGACTTCGAGGTCCCCGTCGCAGCCGGGAAGATCGACGACGGCATCGAGTGCCTGTTCTGGGTCGGCTGCGCCGGCGCGCAGGAGGACCGGGCCAAGAAGACCACCAAGGCCATCGCCGAGCTGCTGCACACAGGTGGCATGACCTTCGCGGTACTGGTCCCAGCGGAGACCTGCACCGGCGACTCGGCCCGCCGGATCGGGAACGAGTTCGTCTTCTCGATGCTGGCCCAGCAGAACATCGAGACCCTGAATGAAGCCGCCCACCAAGTCGTCCACCACACGCAGCTGCTGGCCAAGCTGGTGGCCGACGGCAAGCTCACCCCGGTCGGCCAGATCAAGGAAAAGATCACCTACCACGACCCGTGCTTCCTCGGTCGGCACAACAAGGTCTACACCCCGCCCCGGGAGATCATTGACGCCGTCCCCGGCACCCAGGCCGAGGAGATGCACCGGTGCAAGAGCCGCGGGTTCTGCCTGGAGGTCATCGACGTAGCCCAGCTTCTGGCCCGCTCGGTCACCCTCCGGCGCCCCGCCCCCAGTGACGGAGCCACGCACGAAGGTGGCCGGCCATGATGCAGCTGCTAGAGGACGACAGCACCACCGAAAACCCAATTAAAGGAGGAGCCGTGCGACGTGCGGCCATCGTAAGTCCGTTGCGTACCCCCGTCGGCACGTTCGGCGGCGCGCTGCGTGACGTGCCGGTCGAGGACCTAGCCGCCACGGTCGCCCGCGCCGTGGTGACGCGGTCGGGGATCGACCCCGAACGCATCGACGGCGTGGTCTTCGCCCAGTCCTGCGCGAACTCCGAGGTGCCGTGCGTGGGCCGCTGGGTGGCGCTGCACGCCGGCCTGCCCATCGAGGTGCCGGGGATGCAGCTCGACCGCCGCTGCGGCGGCGGCCTGCAGGCGCTGGTCACGGCGGTCATGATGGTGCAGACCGGGGCCGCCGACGTCGTGCTGGCGGGCGGGGTCGAGTCGATGAGCCGCATCGAGTACTACTCCACCGCTACCCGCTGGGGCGCGCGGAGCGGCACGGTCCCGCTGTACGACCGGCTGGACCGCGGCCGGGAACGTTCGCAGCCTGAGGCCCGGTTCGGGCCGATCTCCGGGATGATCGAGACAGCCGAGAACCTCGCCAGCGACTTCGGCATCGGCCGCGAGCGGGCCGACGCATACGCCGCGCGCAGCCACCAGCGAGCCGCCGCAGCCTGGAAAGACGGCCGGTTCGCCGACGAGGTAATCCCGGTGGAGGTGCCGCAGCGCCGCGGGGATCCGGTGCTCGTCGAGTCCGACCAGGGCGTTCGGCCGGATTCGACCTCCGAGACCCTGGCCCGGCTCCGGCCGGTCACGCCCGGCGGCACCGTCACGGCCGGAAACGCCGCCCAGCAAAACGACGCGGCGGCCGCCTGCCTCGTCGTCGCCGAAGACCAGCTTGCCGCCCTCGGCCTCGAGCCGTCCGGCTACCTAGGTGGGTGGGCGGCGGCGGGCTGCGACCCGTCGCGGATGGGCTTCGGGCCGGTGCCGGCCGTGGCCAGGCTCGCCGCCCGGACCGGAACCGATACCCGCAGCCTGCTGGACCGGATGGACCTGGTCGAGCTGAACGAGGCGTTTGCCGAGGTGCTGGCGGTACTGGAAGGCTGGGGCTGGCACGACCAGGACCGGCTTAACGTCAACGGCTCAGGTATCTCCCTCGGTCATCCCATCGGGGCGACCGGCATGCGGATGGTCACCACGCTGCTGCACGAGCTCCAGCGGCGGGGCGGGGGCCAGGGCCTGGTCACCATGTGTGTCGGCGGCGGCCAGGGCCTGGCCGCGACGGTGGAAGCGGCATGAGCGCGCAGCCGGGCGAGCCGGCCGCTGGCGCCGACGACCTGACGGGCAAGGTCGCACTGATCACCGGCGGGACGGCCGGGGTCGGGCTCGAGACCGGACTGCGCCTGGCGCGACGGGGTGCCCATGTCGTGGTCACGGGCCGGTCGCGGGAATCAGGAGAACGGGCCTTGTCCGTGCTCCGCCCGGTGTCGATGCGAACCTTTGCCGAAGTCGGCGATGCCGGAGAGCCCGCCGTCATCAGCGCCCTCGTCGACCGGGTCGTGGCCGATCACGGCGGGATCGACATCCTGGTCAGCGCGGGCTCCGCGCACGACGTCGGGCCGACGCCATTCGCCGAGATGACCATGGAGGACCTCAAGCTTGCCTTCGAATCCCGGATCTACCCCCGGATCTTCCCGGTCCGAGCGGCGCTTCCCGCGTTGCGCGAACGGGGCGGCTCGGTGGTGATGCTCACCACCGATGCGGCCCGCCATCCCACCCCGGGTGAATCCGTCGTGGGCGCGGTCGGAGCCGCGGTGATCCTGATGACCAAATCGCTGGCCCGCGAGCTCTCGCGGTGGAGCATCCGGGTCAACAGCGTGGCCATGACGATCACGTCCGGCACGCCGTCGTGGGACCAGATCTTCGCCACCGAGAGCTTCCAGTCGAGGCTGTTCACCAAGGCTGTGGAGCGCTTCCCGCAGGGCCGGCCGCCGTCGGCCGGCGAGGTCGCCGACGTCGCGGTGTTCCTGGCCGCTGACGCGGTGCAGGTCACCGGGCAGACGGTAAGCGTTAACGGCGGGTTGTCCTTCGGCGGCTGGTGACCGGCTAGCCGCCGACCTGGCCGCGTCCGCGGCCCGGGTGAGGGTCCCGCGACCGGATGAGAAGTAGTGGCATTTGAACAGCTCCGAGGGCTACCGTGCTGGCAAACAAAAAGAGGGCGAGCTCGCCAGCCTCCCAGGTCTGGAAGCGGTCTATAAGCCAGAAACGGCGTGCCAGCATCGCCCGTCGCGGGGATAGCGTGAGTGCCAGTCACGGCGGCCCGCGCGCGAGGACTGGTGTCGCCAGAAGCTGCTAGCGAGCCAAACCATCCGATTGACCGACGCTCAAAGCTAGCGGCAAGAAAGACGAGAATCGACATGTTCAACCAGCTCAGTGGCGCAACGCGACTGTTTCCCATCATCGGCGACCCGGTCAAATACGCCGAGTCCCCGATGCGCCTGACCCGGACTTTCGGGGAGCGCCGCCACAATGGCATGTGCATCCCAATGCAGGTGTCGGCGGAAAGCCTCGACGTCGTCATGGCGGGTCTGGGGGCCACTCCAAATGTAGACGGAATACTCGTCACAATGCCGCACAAGCGCACCGCGTTCGCGCACTGCACCACCAGCTCCGAGCGAGCCACGATGCTCGAGGTCGTGAGCGTCATCCGCTGCAGTCCCGACGGCACCTGGCATGGCGACATGCTCGACGGGCTCGCCTTCGTGAAAGCACAGAAAGACCAGGGCGCCAAAATTGAGGGGGCGCGGGCATTCCTCGTAGGCGCAGGCGGCGCGGGAAGCGCGATCGCCATCGCACTCCTTGAGGCGGGAGTCCGTGAACTCGCCATCCACGACACCGACGAGTCGCGGATCACCTGCCTCCTCGACCTGCTCGCAAATCTCGGTGATGGACGGGTGGCTGCCGGACCGCCGGACCCGACCGGTTTTGATCTGGTGTTCAACGCGACACCTATGGGCATGGAGGACGGCGATCCGCTCCCGGTCGATGCGGCACTGCTCACCTCGTCCATGTTTGTCGGCGATGTGATCGCCGGACACGGCGTGACCCCGTTCATCGAGGCCGCAACGACTGCCGGCTGCAAGACCGCCGACGGCGGACACATGGTCGAAGCCGTGCAAGACCTCATGGCCGACTTCATGCTCGGCAAGTAGCGACCCCGACGACGCGGTGTTCACGCTTTCGTCTGTGCACCGAGCAACGACCGGGTGGATGGTCATGGAATACACGCGCCTCGGCGCCACCTCAGGGCGCCGAAGGAGCAACTCGGACAGCAGGACGGAACGCTGGTCACGGATAGCCGTCGTTTCAGGGGCGCACGGCACTGTCACGCCACTTGGCTGACCGGGTGCTGCGGTCCGGGCGCCTCGCCGCGACGCGCTTTCCCGCCGCTACGGCTGGGTGGTTGAGACCCGCAGGTAGACCAGTTGCGCTCCGCTTGCTCACTCAGCTAAGCGCGCCCCGATGAGCGAGCTGGAGCACGGGATTACTGTCTACCCGGCCCGTGAGGACCAGGGCCGCTGGCGGGCGGTCTGGCACGAGAACGGGCAGCGGCAGCAGTGCGAGGCGGCGTCGGAGGGGAAGCCGGCCGCCTGGCCGGCCAAGGTCACCGAGCGCCTGGAAGCCGACGCGCCCAACATGACGCTACGCGGCGCGGACCTGATCGCCTTCCCGACGCCGGGGGAGGGCGGCCGGGTCCGGGGCATGATCTCGGCGCTTCCCGTAGTTTTCTGGGCACGGTTGGCTCTTTAGCTGTGGCCGAGGAAGAGCACGGCTATGAGCAGGGCGATGATGACGGTGTTGAAGGCGAATGCGACGAGCGTGTGACCGGTGACAATTCTGCGGGTCAGGGTTGTTCCGATCTCGACGTCTGAGGATGAGAAAGTGGTTTGTACCTGGGTGGCGAGGTAGACGCAATCCCAGAAGACCACGCCGCTGTCGCCAGGGAACGTGAGGCCGCCGACGGTCGCTGTTACGCGTGCGTAGTGGACCGCGTACGAGGCTATGGTGACCAGCCATGCTGTCGTCACCACGGCTGCGCTCAGCGCGATGACCAAGGGTTGCCTGAGGAGGTCGGGTGAAAGCGCGAGCACCACGACGGACACGATGGCGAGGCCTGACCATTGCACCGTGATGGTTGGGCCGGTTCCTGCGAACTCGGCTTGCAGTTTGGAGAGCCGTCCGGTCGGCGCGGTGGCGGCGACCCAGCGTGCGAGCGAGTCAGCGTCGGCGTTCTGAAAGACCGCGAACGTGGTGATGAAATAGGCGAGAGAAGATGTGGCCGAAAAAATGTAGGCGGCGACGACGATCGCGATGACTGACAGGCCGCTGCCTGAAATTGCTAGGTAGAGACCTTCTGCTGCCGCCGTGGCTGGCACGCCGATTGCCGCGGAGAAAAGCAGCCGGTGAAAGTCGGACGCGAGACGCGGTGTTGACTCCTGGCTGGTGGGATCGGAGCGTGCGTTCATGTGCTGCCTCGCGGGCATCTGCCGTAGCCGCTCGACGAGCGGGACCCGGGAACTGGCGGCCGGGGCGGTGGTCCGGGAAATGAACGCGGAGCATATGTGCTGCCATGGTCGCATCGGTGAGTGGCTTCGTTCATCTGGTTATCCGATCTTTTGACTGCGATAATTCAGGTCTTGGCATTGGCGCTGATCCCGGCTCGCTGTCACTTGCCGCGGGATCGGCAGCTTCGGCAGAGAGAGCATCGACACGGGCCCCCTCGCACCTTCGATGCGTAAGGTTTACGAGGGGGCCGTATCTAGATCGGGTCAGTTCCGCTGATCGAGCTGGTCTTGCAGGAAGTCGAAGATCCGGCATTCTGTCTCTGCGCGTCCCATGGGCTCGCAGTGGAAGTTGGCGCCGTCTTCGCGCCGGAAGTGGGTGATCTCGCGTTCGCCGGTGAGGTTGTCGTAGAGGTTCTGCGATTGCCCGGGCCAGAAGGTCTCGTCGTCAGGGTTGGTGATCAGCACCGGGGTCTGGATTTCGGTGACGACGTCGCGCAGGTTGTAGCCGGTGGCCGCGTTGAAGGTGTCGTAGGGGGTCGGCTGGGCGAACGGGCGGCCGCGGGCGGCCATGGCCTGGGCGAGCATCGGGTCCTTGGCGGCTGCTTCGGCGATGGCGGCGTTGAAGGCGTCCTTGCTGCCGGCCTGGAGCATAGCGATCAGTTCGGCGGGGATGTAGGTCAGCCACTTGGTGGAGACGTCCATGACGCCGGGGTCGACGACGGCCGCGACGAAGCGGTGTTCGAAGGCTAGGGCGCGGGGCACCCAGTAGCCGGCTTGGCTGCAGCCGTAGGCCAGCAGCGCGGAGGCGTCGACGTCGGGACGGCCGGTGAGGCTGTCGATGATGGGGGTGATGACCGCTTCCCAGTCCGGGCGGAACGGCACGTTGTGGTCGAAGAGCATGGTCTGCTGGCCGGGGCCGTCATAGATGAAGGCGTTCCAGCCGCGGGCGAGCGCGGTGCTGACGCCCCATGCCCACAGCCCGGATAGTGATCCTTCGCTGCCGTTGGTCATGACCAGTGTCGGGCGAGGCGTGCCGGAGGTGTCGGGGCGGAACAGGTATCCGGGAATCGGAACCGGCTGGTAGGGGACGGCGATGCGCTGAGCGTGGCCGTCGGTCGAGTCGATGAAGGCTTCCCAGCACTGGATCTGCAGGTCGAAGGCCGGGCCGGAGAGTGTCTGGTCGTGCTGGCGGTCGGCGACGGCATTGGTCTGGGAGTAGGCCTCGGCGGCGGCGAGGAAGAACGCGTTGGCCGTGGCGACGTGGCCGGAGACGAGAGCCGCGGTGGCCTTAGCGTGGAGCTTGTCGGCGGTCTGGTGCCAGGCGGCGTACCAGCTGTCAGCGTCGCCGTCGGTGATCCGGGCGATGGTGGCGAACACCTCACCGACGTCCATGACGCCCTTGGCGGCGTAGCCGATGGCGCTGCGGGTGAGGAAGTCGAACTGTTCGTCGGCGAAGAAGCCGGTGACGCTGATGGCGTTCGGGCCCTTGACGGTGGGGCTCGGGTCGGTTGCGGTCGATGTGGTCATGGTCGTCCTTGCCTGCTGGTATCGGGTGGCTGGTACCAAGCAGGCTCGCGCTGACGGCGGCTGGCGCGACTGTATGAATTGACTAGTTCTGGCGCTTGAGGGTGCCGCTTCGGACGAGGTCGATGAGTTCGGCGCGGGATGTGACGCCGGTCTTGGCGTAGATCCTGCCGGTGTGAAACCCCACAGTGGCGCGAGTGACGAAGAGGTCGCGGGCGATCTGGGCGTAGGTGAGCCCGCTGATGAGAAGTGTCGCGACGTCGCGCTCACGGTCGCTGAGGGCTGACAGCACATCCAGCGCGACAAGCGAACCGGGCTGTGCTGGGTCCGCGGTCTGGGTCAGCCGCGCGAGGTAGGGCGGTGCTCCCAGGACATGATAGAGCTGGCGGGCAGATTCCAGGGATCGCTGGGCGGCTGCGTCGCCCTGGAAGGCCGCGGCTCGTGCGTGATCGGCGAGAACGTGGGCCCGGTAGAGGGGCAGATCGTCGGTGAGCCCGGCGACTGCGGTATCCAGGTGCAGGCGGGCTTGCTTGCTCGCCCCGGCGGTTTCGGCGGCCAGTCCTCGCAGCCATTGCGGCACCCACCTCATCCAGCGCGGCGGGTGCGGTTGTCTTTCGCCCTGCCGAGTCAGTTCCTCGGCGCGGTCCAGGTCGCCGGCCCAGATCGCGGCGATGGCCAGGTGGAATATCCACAGCGGGCCGGTGAAGCCGGGAACGGCCACGATCGAGTCGCCGAAGACAGTGCGCAGATGCTGCAGTCCCGTCTTCTGGGCGGCCGGGTCGGCGCCTGCGTGCAGGCGGACGACGTAGCTGATCACGTACAGGTGCACTGGCTCACGCCAGGGCATTACCTCCAGGACGTCTGCTGCTTCGCGGAGTTCCTTATCCGCCTGGCCGAAATCCCCGCGCACTGCGTGCAGTAGCGGTTCAATGCCGCGGAGCATCGGGTGCGGCTGCCCGGTCACGTGGTCCAGGGCGATCCGCATTTCGACGCCGGCGAGATCCCATGAGCCGCTCAGCCAGCGAGCGAAGGCCAGCAAGCCGTTGTAGACGCCGTCGCTGTTGTCGCCGACACCATTGCGGATACGGGTCGTCACTTCGGCCAGGTCGGCTTCCGAAGCGGCAGCGTTGCCCCAGAAGGCGTGAATAGACCCGCGCCAGGCGAGCTTGTAGGTCAGCTGCAACGGGGTGTCCGATGACCGCTCGGGGATCGAGCTGAGCGTCTCG
>Ga0302326_10003004_pt1 | contig 40301 bp, 34 predicted proteins | sample Palsa_T0_3_FD_202264 | JGI IMG/M metagenome (GOLD analysis project Ga0302326, IMG submission 202264) | Peat permafrost microbial communities from Stordalen Mire near Abisko, Sweden - Palsa_T0_3 | ecosystem: Environmental > Terrestrial > Soil > Palsa > Peat permafrost | place: Sweden: Abisko... | reverse complement strand
CTTTAGACCGGCCGATCGCCGATGATGGTGGCCCGATTCATGACCCGCCGAGCGGGCCGGTAATCATCGGCGGCATAGTGCAGCGTGTTGCGGTTGTCCCAAAAGGCCACGTCGCCATCGCGCCATTTCCAGCGCACGGTGAATTCAGGCCGCACCGAATGCCGATACAGGAAATCGAGCAGCGTGCGGCTCTCCTCCGGTGCGAGTTCGTTGATATGCGTCGTGAATCCTTCCTGCACGAACAGGCCGCGCCGTTTGGAGACCGGATGCGTGCGAACCACCGGATGCCTGACCGGCGGGTTGTTGCGCTTGGCAGCCTCCAGCTTCTCGCTGGCTTCGCCGCTCGAGCCAAAACGCTCGGCGGGAAAGGACTGAGCGATGCTGTGGGTGGCGGTCAGGGGCAAGAGGAATGCCTGCATGGCCGGCGAAAGCGCTTCATAGGCGGCGGCGCAGCTCGCCCATAGGGTATCGCCGCCTTGGGCGGGAAGCACTCGCGCCACCAGCACCGAACCCATGGGCGGCCGCTCGGTGAAGGTCACGTCGGTGTGCCAGATGGCATTGTCCTGAAGATCGGTCACGGCCGTATCGAGCACAATGACTTCAGGGGCTTCGGGATGATTGGGATAGATGGGATGGACATGGAGCGGGCCGAAACGTGCCGCGAAATCGCGATGCTGCGTCGGGGTCAAGTGTTGATCCTGAAAAAACAACACCTGGTGCTGCACGAGCGCCGACTGCAGAGCGGCGAACCGAGACTCATCGAGCGATTCCGCCAGATTCAACCCCTCGACGACCGCACCGATCGCCGGACTCAAGGGACTGAAGTTCAAACCGGGCACCTTCTTAAGCATTGCGTTTTCCCCAACTGCTTTAAGTGGTTGCAGCGGCCCGAGCTTCGGTCACGTACCACTGGACGAATCGATGAGCGTAATCCTCCGCATCCGCGGAGTATGGACCGGGCCTGTAGGCGACACTGTTGATGCCGCGCTGGTTGTTCTCGGTAAGGTCCCGATCCTGATAGTTGGTTTTCATCCACGTTTGGATCAGATTATCGAGCTTGTAGTCGACGCCCTCGGCGGCGTCCTTCGAAACCAACCATTTACAGAGAATATGCGTCTCCTGGGGACCCACCGGGGTTACCGAAAACATGAAGACATAATCGGCGAGCGCGTGTGCAAACGAATTCGGTTCGGTTGCCCACCGAAATCCTCCGAGCTCGCTAAGACTGGATTCAATCAGCCGTCGATTCACCAGCGGCTTGCCGTCCATCGAGATGGTTTCAATGCCCGGATTGAGCGGGTAGAAGCCCGCCTGCCACCAGTGGGTCGCTTCTGCTTTGACGGGGAACCCCAGTGAGGCGATCTTCGCGAAGTAACCCTTGGCGTGATCGCCGTCGCCAAATTCGAAGCCGTTGCTTAGGCCGACGGGGAATGTGTTTCGCAGCTCTGGATGACCCGACGCGCAGTGGTAGCATTCTCGTGCGTTTTCCATCGCGAGCTTCCAGTTGGCTTTCTCGGTGATGACGCACTCATGTGCGAGCTTTGTCTCGCGCAATCGATACTTCTCGAGAATCGGCCCAACGGCGGCTCTGAAGGGGGAAAAGTCCGGAGCATTGGGGCTAAGCGCGACGTAGATGCAGCCGGCCATCACTTCGACGGCGATGGATTCGAGCCGCATCTCGCCGAGCTGCGAGCGACCTCCCATCCGCGCGGCGCCGACCAGGCGGCCTTCGAGGTCATAGCTCCACATGTGATAGGGGCATACGAGCCTGCTGATGCGCCCGCGGCCATCCGCGCAAATCTGGGATCCTCGATGCCGACAGGTGTTGTGGAAGCCACGAATCGTGCCATCTGGTCCGCGTACCACCACGATGGGATTTGTCCCGATGGTAAGGGCCAGATACGAGCCGACTTCGGTGAGTTCCACCTCGAATCCGATCAGCAACCACGACCGGGTGAAAATCTGTTCGACATCGAACGCAAAGACATCCTCGTCTCGATACAAGGCGCGGGGCAGTGAGAAGCCGGGTTGGGTCTGATCCAGCAGTCGTAAGATTCTGATTCGGTCGTACATGCGAGTGATCCTAAGCCGCGAAAACCTGGCTCGCAACTATTGCTGACGCTCGCGGGCAAGACTGTTGCATTATGGCTACGCGCAATGCATTGCGAGGTACGACTTGCGCTACCACTGAAAAAAGGAATGATTGAGTGACACCCACACCCACTATTGCCTTGATGGCCGTACTTGCTTGCTCAGCCGTATCGGCCGCTCCCGTAACTGTCCATGAGCACGTGCAGAGCACCGGACCGGTCTCCGTAGGCCTAGGTACCACCCACTTTCCGGCCTCGGGGGCACAGCGCGCGCAGCGGGATTTCATGCGCGGATTATTGCTGCTGCATAGCTTTGAATACGATGCGGCACGCAGGGCCTTCCAGGCCGCAGAGCGAACCGATCCGGGCTTTGCGATGGCGTATTGGGGCGAGGCGCTTACCTACAATCAGACGCTCTGGGGAGAACAGGATTTGGACGCCGCGCGCACCGCGCTCGCTAAGCTGGCGGCGACACCCGAGGAGCGAGCGGCGAGGGCAGGGACGGCGCGCGAGCGCAGTTACATGGCGTCGGTGGAACAGCTCTACGGTGCCGGCGACAAGACCCAAAGGGACGCGAATTACAGCGCAGCGCTGGGGGAGCTTGCTCGAACGTATCCGGATGACCTCGATGCCCGATCCTTCTATGCGCTGTCCATATTGGGCTTAACTAACGGCGTGCGCAATGTCGGCAATTACATGCGCGCGGCGGCCGAGGCAGAAGCGGTGTATGACATCGACAAGCGCCATCCAGGTGCCTTGCACTACCTCATCCACGCCTACGACGATCCGATTCACGCGCCACTCGGACTTCGTGCCGCGCGTCTGTACGGCAAAGTGGCGCCGGGCGCATCGCACGCGCAGCACATGCCGTCGCATATTTTCTTCGCACTGGGCATGTGGGACGACGCCATTTATGCCAATGTCGCCTCGCTGAAGATCGCCCGGGCTCAGCATGACGGGGGCTACCATTCGCTGGTGTGGCTGACCTATGCATACTTGCAGAAAGATAGGCGGCAGGAGGCTGAGCAACTGGTGCGCTCGGTGGCGCATGATGTGGACGCGGGACCCACCAAGGACAATCGCATTAGACTGGCCGACGCTCGTGCCATTTGGCTCGTCGAGACGCGGGGGGCCGAAGGCGCCGATGCGCTCTCGCCCGTCGACAATAGCGGCATTGCGTCGATTGGTTATTTCAATGCATATGATTTCGCGCGCGGAATTACCGCGCGCGCCGGGACCGGCGAGGCACCCGCGGCGCTTGCTCGATTGCAGGCGCGGACCGAGGCCGCGCGCGTTGCGTCAAAGGGTGTGGTGGCGGACTGGCACGACAACGTGACGGCCGTGGAGCTCGAACAGGCCGCGATCATGGCGACCGCTCTCGGCGGTACGATTCAGTATTACCAGGGCGACCGGGCGGCCGGCATAGCCCGCGTACGCGAGGCGATCGCGGCAGCCGACCACGAGGAGTTCGAGTATGGTCCACCGTGGTCGGTGAAGCCGCTCGACGAATTGCTGGGTGATCTTCTGCTCGCTGACGGTCGTCGCGACGAGGCGGTCGCCGCATTTGAAAAGACTCTCGCCGTCTACCCGAATCGACGCCTGGCCCGCGAGGGGTTGGCAGCAGCACGGGACATGACACGGGGGATGAAATGAGCAAATCAGCGGCGCGCATGCCCACCTGCGCGGGATTGTCGCTTCTAGCATTCATATTTTTGAGCGTGGCGCCTTACCGTTTGGCTGTGCCGAAACCCGCTCCACCGCACGCGACAAGACATGATTTGGTCGGTGCCTGGCGGCTCGTGAGCATCCAAATCATGGCCCCTGACGGTCCCATGACCGATCCCTTTTACAACGCAGATCCGACCGGCATCCTGCTCTACCAGGCTTCCGGATGGATGAGCGTGCAAATCGTCGGGCAACCTCGGCCAGCGATGGAAGCCGAGGCTTCGCGGCCTCCGCGCACTGAGACGGCCGAAGATGCGCAGCGAAAGGCCGCAGTGCTCGATACCTACTACGCTTACTTTGGCACCTGGGACTACGACGAGCCGACATCGACGGTCACGCATCACATCAAGTCGTCCCTCATTCCCGGAGAGAGTGGGATGAGTTACTCCCAGACTGTCGCATTGGAGGGGGAGAATCTCATCTTCACCTCGAGGCGCGAGGTTGCCGGGGTCGCGACGGTTCAGAAAAAGGTTTGGAGACGCGTCACGGGACCGAAGGGATGAGCTGACGTGAAGTTGCTATCGCGCTATTCGGCGCTTGGGCTCGCACGCCGCGCACTTACCAACGTGCGCTGGCAACGTGCCTGGCGTTCGGCGTCGCCCCGCGAGTCCTATGATGTCGTGATCGTCGGAGGGGGTGGACATGGCCTCGCTACGGCCTACTACCTCGCTGCCCGTCACGGCATCACGAAGGTCGCGGTGCTCGAACGCGGCTACCTCGGTGGCGGCAACGTCGGGCGCAACACGACACTCGTACGCTCGAACTATCAGCTGCCCGGCAACACGGAATTCTTCGAGCATTCCCTCAAGCTCTGGGAGGGGCTCTCGCACGAGCTCAATTTCAATGTGATGCTCTCACAGCGCGGCCAACTGGTGCTTGCGCACGGCCCCTCGCAGCTCGATGTGCTCGCGAGAAAAGGCAATACCATGCGCCTGAATGGCATCGACGCCGAGCTCATGGATCGCAAGCAGATCGAGGGTTTTCTACCGTTCCTGGATTATTCGAAGCGTAGCCGCTTTCCAATCTACGGCGGGCTATTTCAGCAGCGCGCGGGGACGGCTCGCCATGATGCCGTCGCCTGGGGGTACGCCCGCGCCGCGGACCGGCTCGGTGTCGACATCATCGAGAACTGTGAGGTCACCGGCTTTTTGCGCGATGCTGACCGCATCACGGGCGTCGAGACGACTCGCGGGAGGATCGGCGCCGCTCGCACCGCTGTGTCGGTGGCCGGCCACTCCTCGCAGGTCATGGCGCTGCTTGGGTTGAAGCTCCCGATTGAGAGTCATTTGCTGCAGGCCTTTGTCACCGAGCCCATCAAACCATTCCTCGATTGCGTGATCTCCTTTGGCGCGGAGCTCTTCTACATCTCCCAGTCCGACAAAGGCGGCATGGTATTCGGCGGCCACATCGACGGCTTCAACTCCTACACCCAGCGAGGTCAGTTTCCGAAGGTTCAGACGGTGGCGGAATGTGCCGTGGCGCTCATCCCGGCCATGTCGCGCTTGCGGCTGCTGCGTCACTGGGCCGGTATTCAGGATATGACGCCGGACGGCAGCCCCTTCATCGGCCGCACGCCGTTTCGCGACCTGTACCTCAACGCAGGATGGTGCTACCAGGGTTTCAAGGCGACGCCGGCGACCGGCTGGTGCTTGGCACACACCATCGCCCACGATGATGAACATCCGTTGATCCGCCATTTGGCACTCGATCGCTTCGAGCGCGGCAATGGCTTTGACGAGTATGGGCTCGGTCTCTCGACCTGGAGGCAGTAGCGTCATGCTAAGGATTCCTTGTCCCCACTGTGGCGAGCGCGACTACACCGAGTTTCGCTACGGTGGCGATGCGACAAAATTGCGGCCCGCGCATGGTTCGGGCGACATTCGGGCGTGGTACGAACACGTGTTCCTGTTCGCGAATCCGAAAGGCTCGCACCGCGAGTATTGGCAGCACGTGCAAGGCTGCAGGCAGTGGTTGGTACTCGAGCGCGACACGGCGACAAACACCGTGGGCAGCGCCTCGCTCGCGCGCCGCGGAGGCGTCGCTTGAGCGGCGCCGTCCGCCGCCGGGAAGGTGGGCATATCGACCGCTCGCGGCCGCTCTCCTTCCTACTCGAGGGGCGGCGCCTCGAGGGTTACGCAGGGGATACGCTCGCCTCGGCCCTGATCGCGAACAATATTCGCATCGTCGGCCGCAGCTTCAAATACCACCGCCCGCGGGGGATCGTCTCGGCCGGCGTCGAGGAGCCGAATGCCCTGCTCACGATCGGCGTCGGCGGTCGACGCATACCGAATGTGCCCGCGACGACTACCGAACTGCGCGAAGGTCTGGTCTGCGAGCGCCAGAATGGCTGGCCATCGGTCGATATCGACCTCATGTCGTTCACCTCGTGGCTCGCACCGCTGTTCAGCGCCGGGTTTTACTACAAGACCTTCATGGGCCCTCGCCGGGGCTCATGGATGTTCTACGAGCGCTTCATCCGTCGCGCCGCAGGACTGGGTCGCGCCAGCCACCTTTCGGACCCGGACCGTTACGATACGCGATTCGCTTTCACCGACGTGCTCGTCATCGGTGCCGGGCCCGCGGGGCTCACAGCGGCTCTCGCCGCTGGGCGGGCAGGTGCGCGCGTACTGCTGGTTGAGCAAGACTTCGAGCTAGGGGGTAGCCTACTCTCGGCGGCCGGCATGGGACCTGAAGAGACTCTGCGTCGGGCGCTCACTGCCGAACTCGAATCCCTCCCGCGAGTCGAAGTGTTGCGCCGAACGACGGCATTCGGCCTCTACGACGGGCGCGGCGCCGCGCTCCTCGAGCGAAGCGATGGCGCGGATCCGACTACCGCCCCGAGCGCAGCAGTCGAGACTGTAGTACGGGTGAACGCCGGCGCGATCGTGCATGCGACCGGGGCGATCGAGCGGCCACTGCTCTTCGCCGAAAACGACCGTCCGGGCGTGATGCTCGCAAGCGCGCTCCGATGCTATCTGCATCGTTACGCGTTGCTCCTTGGCAAGCGCGTTGTGCTCGCGACCAACAACGACTCGGCTTGGGATACGGCTATCGACCTCGCATCGGCGGGAGCGGGCGTGACGCTTCTCGATGAACGGCCCGCGGCCGCTCAAGGACTTGCCGAAGCGGCGCGCCACGCCGGCGTTGAGGTTCATTACTCGGCGCAACTCACACGCGCACAAGGTGGTCGAGACATTCGCGCCGCCGTGTGGACCCGCAGGGGCTCGGCAAAGGCAGAGCGCACACCCTGCGAATTGATTGGGATGTCGGGCGGATGGTCTCCGACCGTGCATCTCAGCTGCCATACGGGCGTGCGTCCGGTCTATGACCCGGCACTCGCGTGCTTCGTGCCCGGTCCCTTTGCGCCGGGCGTCTTCGGCGCCGGCAGCGTCATGGGTCGCCATGGCGGCACGACGAGCGATGGGCACGCCGCGGGTGCCGCGGCCGCGCGCCACGTACTCGCCACCGGGTCCGCCGGCGATCCACCGCAGCTCGCCGAGTCAGGCCTAAGCGGCTCTGCACCCATGCCCTTCGATCGCGCGGTCGTCCGCGGCAAAGTTTTCGTGGACTTCCAGAATGACGTCACGATCGATGATCTTGCGCTCGCACACGAGGAGGGTTTCGAATCAGTCGAGCACGTCAAGCGCTTCACGACGCTCGGCATGGGCACGGATCAGGGCAAGACCAGCCACTTCAACGCCTCACGCCTGATGGCGGGCTTGCGCGGCATCGACGCGCAGGGGGCCGGCACGACCACCTACCGCCCTCCGTACACCCCGGTGTCGATTGGCGCTCTCGCGGGTCGTAGTATCGGTCAGCACTTCAGGCCCACGCGGCGCACGCCGATGCATGATTGGCATCTTGCCAACGGCGCCGTGATGATCGAGGCTGGTCCCTGGCAGCGCCCGTGGTTCTACCAGTGGGCGGGGCAGGACCCGGCCAGCGCCTACGTAAAGGAGATGAAGCTCGTTCGCGAGGGTGTCGGAATCTCGGACGTGTCCTCACTCGGCAAGATCGACGTACAGGGGCCGGACGCCGGCGTTTTCCTCGACCGGGTGTACGTGAATGGGTTCGCGAAGCTCCCGGTCGGCAAGGCGCGCTATGGTGTGATGCTGAACGACGATGCAACGGTGCTCGATGATGGCACGACCGCGCGCTTTGGCGAACACCGCTTTTTTCTGACGACGACGACCGCGCAGGCGAGCGAGGTCATGTCCTGGCTGGAGTTCCTGCTGCAGACCGTATGGCCGGAACTTAAGGTCCAAGTCGTGTCGGTCACGGATGGCTGGGCCGGAATGTCGGTGGCCGGACCCAAAGCCCGCGAGGCCCTTGAGCTAGCGCTGCCGGGCATGGATTTGTCGGACGCAACTCTTTCGCACATGGGCGTGCGCGAGACGGACGGCATTCGTGTGCTGCGGCTCAGTTTCTCCGGCGAGCTGGCGTACGAGGTCTACGTTCCCGCCGACCGCGGCACGGCGATGTGGACCCGAATCCTCGAGAGCGCGGCGCCCTTAGGGTTAAGGCCCTACGGCCTCGAGGCGCTCGCGTCGCTGCGCATCGAGAAGGGACATGTGGCGGGACTCGAGCTGGATCATCGCAACACGCTGGATGACTTAGGCCTAGGCAAGATGGCGTCTCGCACCAAGGCATACATCGGGCGCGAACTGCGCGAGCGCGAGGAGCTCTTGGACTCGGAACGATGGAGCCTGGTAGGTCTCGAGCCCATCGAGCCAACCGCCAGGTTTCGCGGCGGCTCGATCCTCTTCGCTCGCGAGGACCCCATTGCGGGTCACGGGCGCGGCTACATTACATCGGTGACCTGGTCGACCGTGCTTGGCAAGTTCATCGCGCTGGGTTTGTATCGTGGGGGGCTGCGCCACCAAGGTGAGGAAATCGTCTGCGCATATCCCTTGCTCGGCGAGACCACGCGCGCGCGCATCGTCTCGCCCGTCTTCATCGATGCGGCCGGAGAGCGGCTCCGTGCTTGAGTCGCACTCGGCACTCGCGGCGGTGCTGCCGGCGTCCGGACGCGATGGCGCCGATGGTCGCCGGCGGCTGCGGCTCGGCGAAGCGCCGCTGGGTCCACTCGTGCAAGTCGGCGTGTACCCAGGTGGTGAGGCGCTCGTCGAGATGGCCGCGCGCGCATTGCCCACCGAAGCGCTGCCCGTATCGGCGGTCGCCGCGCTTCGCCTGGGCGACTCCATTGCATTTCGGATCGCCGCCGATCAGTACTGGATCCGCAGCTCCTCGCCGAGCCTTGCCGTGCAGCTGCGGGCACTGTTGCCGGAGCATGCTGCGAGCGTGACGCCGCTCGAGGGTTCGCGTACCTGCATCCTCATCGAGGGGCCTGCGGCTCGCAGCCTCCTGGGGCGTCTAGTCGCGGTGGATGTCGATCCGGAGCGTTTCGGCATCGGTCACTTTGCACAAGTCCCGATCCACCACGTTGGCGGCCTTCTATACCGTGTCGGAGCGGATTGCTACGAATTCATCGCGCTTCGCACCTACGCCGCCTCGACCTTCGAGGTGATCGAGGACGCTGCGCGGTTCTATGGCTATGACATTTGCGAGGGAACATGAAGACTCATGTGCGAGTTGCCGTGATCGGCGGCGGGGTGGTCGGTTGCAGCGTCCTCTACCACCTCACCAAAGCCGGCTGGAAGGATGTGGTATTGGTCGAGCGTGACCAGTTGACATCGGGGTCCACCTGGCACGCCGCGGGGGGCTTTCATACGCTCAATGGCGATCCGAACGTCGCAAAGCTTCAGGGCTACACCATCGGGCTGTACGATGAGATCGAGAAGATCTCCGGTCAGTCCTGCGGTCTGCACCGCTCGGGCGGCCTTTTACTCGCCGACACCAAAGAGCGCATGGAGTGGCTCAAGATGGCGCACGCCCGCGCGCGCTACCTCGGGCTCGAAACCGAGCTCCTCACGATGCCCGAGGCGAAGGCGCTGTTGCCGTTGCTCGAAGAGCGATACTTCGTGGGCGCAATGCTGGACGCCGCCGATGGCAACCTCGATCCTTACGGCACGACTCACGCCTACGCAAAATCCGCCCGGATCGGCGGCGCAGAGGTCTACTTGAACACCTGCGTGACCGGACTCGAGCGTCGCGGCAACGGCACGTGGGAGGTCTCGACCAACAAGGGCTCGATCAACGCCGAGCACGTGGTTAACGCCGCTGGCCTCTGGGCACGCGAGGTCGGTCGCATGGTCGGCCTCGAGCTGCCGGTCCTCGCGATGGAGCATATGTACCTCGTCACCGACGACATGCCGGAGGTCATCGAGTTCAACCGCGAGCGCGGCCACGAGCTGCCGCATGCGATCGATTTCAAGTCCGAGATCTACATGCGCCAGGAACACCACGGTATCGTGCTTGGTACCTACGAGCGCGCCTGCGTGCCGTGGCAGCCGCATGTGACCCCGTGGGACTTCGGCGCCCAGCTGCTGGAGCCGGATCTCGATCGCATCGCGCCATCGCTCGAGCTCGGCTTCAAGCATTTCCCGGCGATGGCGAAGGCCGGCATCAAGCGGGTCATCAATGGCCCGTTCACGTTCTCTCCGGACGGCAACCCACTGGTAGGCCCCGTGCAGGGATTGCCGGGTTTCTGGTGTGCGTGCGCGGTCATGGCGGGCTTCAGTCAGGGCGGGGGTGTGGGACTCGCGCTCTCCCAATGGATGGTCGATGGCGACCCCGGTTTCGACGTATGGGCCATGGACGTTGCGCGTTACGGCGAATGGGCGACGCGCAGCTACACCAACGAGAAAGTGCGGGAGAACTACGCGCGACGCTTCTCCATCCGTTTCCCGAACGAGGAATTGCCGGCTGCGCGCCCGCAGCAGACAACGGCGCTCTACGATGTGATGCTCGCGCAAGGCGCGGTGATGGGCGACAGTTGGGGTCTCGAGACACCCCTTTGGTTCGCGCCCAAGGGCGTCGAAGCCAAAGACGTCGTCTCCTTCCGCCGGTCGACCGATTTCCCGCACATCAAGGCCGAGTGCCTCGGAGTCCGCAGCATGGTCGGCCTCACCGAAATCGCGAACTTTGCCAAGTACGAGATCGTGGGCGAGGGCGCCGAGGCGTATCTCGCGAAGCTCATGACAAACCGGAGACCCGTGACTGGGCGGATCGTCCTGACACCCATGCTCAATGCAAAGGGCAAGCTCATCGGCGACTTCACGATCGCCTGCTCGGCACCAGAGCGCTATCTCATGTGGGGATCTTCGCAGGCACAGATCCATCACATGCGCTGGTTCGAGGCGCATCTACCGACGGACGGCTCTGTGCGAGTGCATCGTTTCGACTTGAGTCTCGTCGGAATCTCGATCGCGGGTCCGCGTTCGCGCGAGCTGCTGGCGCGGCTCACGGACGAGGATGTCTCCTCGAAGGGTTTCCGATTTCTGGATCATCGCTCGATGGACGTTGCCAGTTGTCCCGCGAAGGTGAACCGCGTGAGCTATACGGGAGATCTCGGCTACGAGATCTGGGTTGCACCCGAGTACCAACGCCGGCTCTATGATCGGATCTGCGCAGCCGGGCGCGACCTCGGGCTCATTCACTTTGGAATGCGCGCACTTCTGTGTCTGCGGCTCGAGAAGAACTTTCCAACTTGGTTTCGCGAGCTGCGGCCGATTTACGGGGTATTCGAAGCGGGTCTCGATCGGTTCGTGGATTTGTCCAAGCCCGATTTCATCGGCCGCGACGCCGCGCTCGCCGAGAAGGCGAGCGGCGGTAAATTGCGCCGAATCACCCTCGCCGTTGATGTACTCGATGCCGACGTTCTTGGTGACGAACCAATCTGGCATCAAGGCAAGGTGATCGGTTGGGCGACGTCGGGCGGCTACGGCCACTGCGTCGATCGCTCGCTGGCCCAGGGCTATGTGCCTGCGTCCTTGGCGCAGGACTGCCGTGCAGGCGCGTTCGAGGTCGAGATCCTCGGTGAGCGCCGCGCCGCCACGATTTTGACTGAACCGCCGTTCGACGCCTCGGGCTCACGGATGCGCGGATGAGGCTCTTCGGCAGTCACTTGAAACGAACTCCTTGGCGGGACAGTTCTTGTTGCACGGCGCGAATATCGAGCTGCTCCAGCGGCTCCTCGCGTTGCAGAGAGACGGCGGCGGCGACCCCGGCGCCCTGGCCGCCCACGGCACAGCACATCATGTTGCGGGCGGATGCATGCGAGATGGGGTCGCCGCCGATGCATCGGCCGGCCACCAGCAAATTGCCGACGCCATTGGGCACGAGCGCCCGGTACGGCACATGCCAATAGCGACCCGTGGTCGGCAGGATCAGAATTCCATAACCGTCGATGAATTCCGGGAATATGCCGATGGCGTCGTCGAAGCGCGCCTCGCCACGGACATCGGCGCCGGTCAAGTTGTAAAGCGCGTCGATCTTGCGGGTATCGCGAATACCCAAGGTCATGCCGAAGTTGCGCAGCTTCGCCCCCTCGCAGCCCGGCATGAACTTGCGCAGCGCCTCGAGCGCATAGATGGCTTCCCGTCGCCCGCGAATTTCGCCGCGGGTGAGGTCCGCAGGGTCGGTGCCGTCGATTTCGGGCATGTGCACGAGATTTAAGTAGGTAAGGTCGCCCTGATCGGTCACCGTGCCCCACGTCCCGGCAATGGTGTGCAAGTAGGGGGGAATGAGCCCTGCTTCAAGCGCTTTCTTGAACGGCTTGCGCAGAAACGGCGAGAACATGTCGTCTTCCTTGCCGGTGGTCTCGTAGTCCCATTCGCCATTACCGGACCAGTCGCCATAGGTCTGCGGATCGGCCTTAATCGCGTCGATGAAGCGTTGCTTGTTCACGCCCGACATCGAGAACATCACCGAAGCGGACATCATTTTTTCCTTCGCGGTCTTATGGAACGGCGCGCCGGCGCGCGCCGCGACATCGGCATCGCCCGTGGCGTCGATGATGCGCTTGGCGATGATAGCCTCGCGGCCCGCTTTGCTTTCGGTAATGACGCCGCGGATTGCGCCATTTTCCACGATCGGCGCCACGCATAGCCGATGCAGCAGGGGCTTTACCCCGGATTCCTCCACCAGGACATCAGCGACCCACTTGAACATCTCGGCGTCGAGCGCATGGCTCAAGGACTGCGGCTCAGGCATGGCCGCGCCCATGGCCTTGGCGCGCGTTTCAAACTCGATGCCGATGCCTTCGCAGTCGACGGTTTTTTCGTGTCGATACCAGGCGAAGCCCTCGACCCCTACCTGGGTGATATTGCCGCCGAAGCAGCCGTTGCGCTCCAGCAGGGCCGTTGCGACCCCCGCGCGCGCCGCTGCCAGCGCCGCCGCCAGACCGCCCGGGCCGCTGCCCACCACGAGGACGTCCGTTTCGAGGATCACATCGATCGATCTGGCGGGTTCAGGGATGGTTTTCATGGCGGAAGGCCTTGGCTCGTATAGCAGTTGCTGTAACTCTTTTGCAATTTGTAGGATCTAACATTACATTGAGCACTCGGATGTGTTGCAAAAACGTTGCGGGGGAGCCTCTAAGGATGGGGTCGCGGCGGCAGCATCGCGTCGGGGATACACACTTCATAAGGCCGGTCTGGCCAAAGTTTTTAGCTGTCTGTCGGCTTGCGCGCAGAGGCGTGCGTTGCGTTTGTTGCTTTTAGACAACGATTCACCTCAAGGGAAGGGATGTAAGAAATGAACTCTAATCCTAAGCTTTCGCTAGCTATTGCCGCGATTTTGGGCGGTTCGGGCATGGGTGTCGGCGTCGCACATGCCGCTGACGCTGCTGACGTCAACGATGAAGGAATCCCGGAGATTCAGGTGACGGCGCAGAGGCGCACCGAGTCGCTCCAGGACGTTCCGATCACCATTCAGGCGATCACGGGTGATCAGCTCAAATCCCTGAACGTCGAGACCTTCGATGACCTGCTGAAATACACGCCGAACGTCACTTACGCCGGCAACAACCCGGGCGGCGGCAACATCTTCTTACGCGGCTTGAGCCAAGGCGGCGCGCCCGGCCAGTCGCAGTCGACGACGGCGCCTTTTCCCAACGTAGCGCTGTATTTGGACGATCAGTCCATGCAGTATCCGGCACGCAACGTCGACGTGTACCTGGTCGATATGGAACGCGTCGAAATCCTCGAAGGTCCTCAGGGCACGCTCTTCGGCGGCGGCGCCCAGGCCGGTGCGATTCGCTACATCACCAATAAACCGAAGTTGAATGTCACCGAAGGCGATGTCAACGCAAGCTACGGCATCACGGCGGGCGGCGATCCCAACTCGGCGTTGAACGCGATGTTCAACCTCCCGCTGATTCCCGATGTCTTGGCGGTGCGCGCGGTCATTTTCGAAGACCATCGCGGCGGCTACATCGACAATGTGCCGGGCACGATTTCCTTTGGCAACAGCCCGGTCGCCAACAACTCCGCGCTGGTGCAAAACAATCAAAACCCCGTCACTTACGATGGCGTGCGTCTCGAGGCTCTCTACCAGATCAACGAAGACTGGAGTGCGTTGATCACGCAGAATTATCAGAACATGCGGGCGGATGGTTACTTCGCTGACTATCCAACCAGCACGACGGTCGGCGGGACTTACCTTGCCACTCCTCCCGTCAGCACGGCGATCGTCGGGGCGGTTGGTACACCGCTGGGACCGAATCAGATCGATGCCTTTACGCCCGCGTACGACAACGATCGCTACGAGAGCACCTCCTGGACACTGAACGGCAAGTTCCCGACGTTCGGCAACTTAGGCGACATCAAGGCCGTGTACACCGGCAGCTATCTGTCGCGTCATATCGAACAGCAGAGCGACTACTCCAGCTACCTGGTCAGCGGTTTGGGGTCCTACTACACCTGCACCGGCAAATCTGCGGCCTACTTCAAGACGGCCAAGGCGACCACCTGCTATGCGCCGGTCGGCGACTGGGTCGACAGGGTTCATAACGAGCACCAGAGCCACGAAATCCGCCTATCCACGGCAGACGACAACCGCATCCGCGGCACGTTCGGGGGCTTTTGGGAAGATTTCAAGATTTACGACGAGATGAACTTCAATTATTTGCCAATTCCATCGTGCACTGCGGCAAACTTGGCCGTCTCGGTCGCGGGCGGTGCGGATTGCATTAGTGACGTTGGTCCGCTGCCGGGCAACTTCGCCAATGATCCGAGCCTGCGCGTGAATTCCAACACGGCGTTCGGCGAGGACGACATGCGTGGCTATCGCCAGGCGGCAGCCTTCGCCTCGGTGGACTTCGACGTCATCCCGAAGGTATTGACCATCACCGGCGGCACGCGTTATTTCCACTACGATGAATTCGAGCGCGGCTCGGAGTATTACGACGAGACGAGTCCCGCTCTCAACGTGGCCAACGGGGCATGCACAGCCGGCGGCGGCTGCGGTTTCGGCATCAACCTGAACAAGGAAGAACACGGCTTCAAGAGCCGGGGCAACATCACCTGGCACATCACGCCGGACATGATGCTGTACTACACCTATTCGCAGGGCTTCCGTCCGGGCGGCTTCAACCGCACCAGTTCGAGTGCCGGGGGCCTTGTAACGCTCAAGGGAGAGGCGCCTTTCACCAACGCTAAAGACACTGATCAGTATGACAAACCCGAAGGTTACAACTCCGATAGCCTCATCAACAACGAAATCGGGTTCAAGAGCGAGTTTCTCGAACACCGCATCCAGGTCAACGCGTCGGCTTACCGAATGCAATGGAGCAATGTACAGTTCCTGATATTTGACCCCCCGCAATTCGGCAACACGCAATTCGTGGTCAATGGTCCATCCTACTCGATCACCGGATTCGAGCTGCAGGTGATCGCGCGCGTCACGGAGGGACTGACCGTGCAGGGCTCGGGCTCCTGGAACAGTTCGAGCGAAAAAAAGCCTCCGTGTCTGGAGAGCGTTAATCCGGGCGCGGGCAACCCCACGCCGCTCGGCACCTGTATCACTACCATCAGGAACGCGCCCTACGTGAATGTTTTCGGCACACAGGACTCAGCGTTACCATTCTCATCTCCCCAGCAGTTCACCCTGCGGGCCCGCTACGACTTCCATTTTGGCGACTACAAGCCGTGGGTCAGTGTCGGTGCCAATCACATTGGGACGATGAGCAACGAGCCGGATAGCTACCCGAATGGCAACTTGGCGTCGGAGAATCCGCCGACCAGTACCTTGGACCGCTACATCATGCCGGGATACACCACCTATGATGCATCGGTGGGCGTGGCCAAGGACAATTGGACCGTGATATTCACGGGCAATAACCTGTCGAATAACGATTCGAGCACCTTCACGAGCTCGGGCGGATTCATCAAGTCGGAGGTGCCGCTGCGCCCGCGCGTGCTGACGTTCGGGTTTGGCTATAAGTTCTGATCATCGTCGGGGCGGCCGTCCCAAGGCCGCTTACGTTAAGATCGAGGGCGGACACATGTCCGCCCTTTTTTATGTATGAGGCCTAATGGATTCCAGCCAGCCGAGCACATCGCCGGTGGCTGTCGAAGTGGCGCAGATCCGGGCGCTCCTGAGGCAGCAGAAATTTGGCGAAGCGCTGTCCGCGGGACGGGCGCTGCTCGCGCGGCAACCAGACCATCGCGACGGACTGCTGTTCGTGGCAGCGGCGCAGCGCTGCCTCGGCCAGGTGGCCGAAGCGCTGCAAACGCTCGTCGTGCTGGAACGAGGTCATCCGCGCTTCAGCCGTTTGTTCGAGGAGCGCGGCAATTGCCTGGTGTTCCTGAGGAATGCACCCAAGGCTATTGACGCGTTCTTGATCGCGGTCAACATGAATCACGCCCTGCCGAACAGCTGGCGCATGCTCGAGGGCCTGTATCGCATGACGGGGCAGGCCGAGAACCAGGCAATGGCGGCCAGCCATGTCGCCACGCTGCAGAATATTCCCGCCGAGATCGTGACGGCCACCGGTTTCTTCATGGACGGCGATTTGGACATTGCCGAGCCGATGGTGCGCGCCTACCTCCTCGAGCACGGCGATCATGTCGAAGGCATGCGCCTGCTGGCGCGCATCGGCATCGCCCGCAAGGTGTTCGACGATGCCGAGATCTTACTGGCCGCGGTTCTGCAGCTCGCGCCGCACTACCAAGCCGCGCGCCGGGAGTACGCCGAAGTACTGATCGAATTGCACAAGCATCAGGAGGCCCGGGTCCAGCTCGAACAACTCATGGCGCAAGCGCCGCAGGAGCGCTTTTATAAAATGCTGTATGCCTCCACGGCCGTCGGGCTGGGCGAACAGGAACGCGCGGTCGAACTGTACAAGGATCTCTTGCAAGGCACGCCCGAGGATGCTGATGTGCATCTGTCAATCGCCCATGCATTGAAGACATTGGGACAGCGCGAGGCGGCGATCGCGGAGTATCGCGAGGCGGCGCGCTGCCGGCCCAGCTTCGGCGATGCGTATTGGAGCCTGGCGAATTTGAAGACCTATCAATTCGACCCTGCCGAGCTCGCGCGGCTGCGGGAACTGGAGGCCGATCCCGCCGTGACCACAGTGGATCGCTACCATGTGTCTTTCGCACTGGGCAAGGCGCTCGAGGATCGCGGAGAGTTTGCCGAGGCTTATCGTTACTACGCCCTCGGCAATGCCGCGAAGCGCATGGAAAGCAAGTACCGTCCGCAGATCATCGAGGAGAACACGCGCCAGCAGATCCACGTGTGCACTCGCGCATTCTTTGCGGAGCGCCGCGGCTGGGGCGCAGCCGATCCGGATCCGATTTTTATTATCGGTCTGCCGCGTTCCGGCTCGACGTTGATCGAACAGATACTGGCTTCGCACTCGCAGGTGGAGGGCACGCAGGAACTCGCGAACATTCAACAGATCGTCGCGAATCTACGCGGACGCGATCCGGATCCTAAGAACCCGCGGTATCCGGCCATATTGGCGCAATTGCGCGCGCAGGATTACCGGCAGCTCGGCGAGAAGTACATTGCCGACACCCGCGTTTATCGCGGCAAGGCGGGCGTCGCGGCCACGGCATTTTTCATAGATAAGATGCCGAACAACTTTCGCCACCTCGGCCTAATTCATCTGGTGCTGCCGAATGCCAAGATCATCGACGCGCGGCGTGAACCGATGGCCTGCTGCTTCAGCAACTTGAAGCAGCTGTTCGCGCAGGGACAGGAATTCACTTACAGCATCGAGGATATTGCCCGCTACTACCGCACTTATTTGCAACTGATGCGTCACTGGGACAGCGTGTTACCGGGCAAGGTGCTGCGGATGATGCACGAAGACGTGGTCGATGATCTGGAGGGCAATGTGCGCCGGCTGCTCGAGTTCTGCGGTCTTAAGTTCGAGCCGCAGTGCATCGAATTCCATAAAACAGTACGCAGCGTGCGCACGGCAAGTTCCGAACAGGTCCGTCAGCCCATCAGCCGCGAGGGTTTGGAGCTGTGGAAACACTACGAGCCGTGGCTCGAACCTCTGAAAGAAGCGCTGGGCGAGGCCCTGACTGGCTACCGCGAGTGAGCACAGGCAGTATGAAGACGCTCAATTCCCACGATCTGGACATTCTCACCAGCCTGCTCGACCAGGGGCGCCTGCCCGAAGCGGAAAACCATGCGCGCGTGTTGCTCAACACACACCGCCACGCAGGAATGGTTTGGAAGCTCCTCGGTGTGGCGCTGGCACGCCAGGGCAAGGATGCGCTGGATGCGTATCGGCGTGCCGCGGAGCTCATGCCCAATGACGTGGACGCGCTGCTGCATGCCGGCAACGCCTTGAGAGAAGCAGGGCAGGCGAGGGAGGCACTGCCGTTGTATCAACGCGCGTTGCATCTGGAGCCTCGTTCGATCGAGGCAAACAACAATTCCGGCAATCTCTTGCTGCAGCTGGGACTTTTCGATGAAGCGATCGCCTGCTATCGACGCGCGCTCGCATTGGCTCCCGAGGATGCGCAGGTGCTCTGCAATCTGGGCAATGCGCTCAGGCAGAAGGGATTGATGGACGAAGCGCTCGCCGTCACTCAACGAGCCATTGCCCAGGACCCCGCTTTAAGCGTTGCGCACAATAATCTTGGGCTCATTCTTGCGGCTCGAGGCCGCCCTGAGCCGGCCGCAGCCAGCTACATTCAGGCCCTCGAACTCAACCCGGGATACATCGATGCGCTCGTCAACCTCGGCAATGTGCTGCGCGAGTCGGGCGCGCGCCGTGAGGCGCTGGCCGCTTACGCCCGTGCAGTCGAAATAGATCCAACATGTGCTGAGGGTCACTTCAACCTCGGCAATACACTATTGGATATGCGACACCTGGATGGCGCGATCGCCAGCTTCCGCCAAGCATCGGCTGTACGGCCCGCGTATGCGGCGGCACATTTCGGGCTGGGCAGCGCGCTGCGCTTGCAGCGACGGACCGCAGAAGCGAATGCTGCCTGCCTGTCCGCGCTCGCAATCGATCCCAGCTACCCCGAGGCGCTCGTGTTGCTCGGCGAACTGCACGCCGACGAGGGGCGCTTTGCGGAGGCCGCGCAGCTATTTCAGCGTGCCGTCGTCGCCAAGCCGGAATGCGCCGCAGCCCTGGCCAGCATTGCAGCAAATCGTAAGATGTCCGACGACGACGCCGCGTGGCAGGAAAGCGTCGAGCGCCTGCTCGCGAAGCATCCGCCGCTTAGCGATCAGATCAATTTGCGCTTCGCGCTCGGCAAATATTTCGACGATATCAAGCGCTACGATCTGGCATTCCATCACTACCGAGAGGCCAACGAGCTCTCCAAACGTTTCGGCGGCGGCAATCACACACGCGAAGCCTTGAGCAGCAGAATCGATGGGCTCATTCAGCGCTTCGATGCGGATTTCATAAACCGGCATCGAGAATTTGCATCGCCTTCAACGCTGCCTATCTTCATCGTCGGAATGCCAAGATCAGGTACCTCTTTGGTGGAGCAAATTCTCGCCTCACACCCTGCGGCCTTCGGCGCGGGCGAGGTGACATATTGGGACGGCGCATTTGCAACACTTCACGAGGCGACGCGGGTGGGCAAGTCCGAGGCGGAAATCTTCCCGGAATTGGCCAAGCGCTATCTCGATCGGCTGAGGGCGCTCTGCGGCGGTGCATCGCGGGTCGCCGACAAGATGCCGGCCAATTTCCTGTACGCCGGCTTGATCCATGCCGTGTTGCCGCGCGCGCGCATCATTCATGTTCAGCGACATCCCATCGACACGTGTCTGTCGATCTACTTCCAAAATTTTCCACACATGGGGCCCTTCGCGAACGATTTGGACAATCTGGCTTTTTACTACGGGGAGTATCTGCGCATCACCGCGCACTGGCGCAACGTGCTGCCCGCTGCAACGTTGCTCGAAGTGTCTTACGAAGGGATGATCGAAGATCAGGAAGGCTGGACCCGCCGCATGCTTGAGTTCGTCGGCCTACCATGGGATGCAAGCTGCCTAGATTTCCATCGGACCGATCGGGTGGTGGTAACCGCCAGCAGGTGGCAGGTCCGGCAAAAAATGAGCTCATCTTCGGCGGGGCGCTGGAGGCACTATCAGGACTTCGTCCGGCCGCTGGAAAAGCTAGCCCCATGACTTAGCCGCCTGCCTCAACGCCGGCAGCAATTCGGCCACCGACACGATGGCTAGGTCCGCACCTGCCTGCAACAGCCTTTGACGGGCACTCTCGATTCGCGCGCGACGCTCATCCGGCGGCAGCGCCTGTAGCGCGTTGCGCGAAAGACCGAGCGCATTACCCGAGGCAACGCCCACGGTAAACGCACCGGCGGCCTTGCCTTCGGCGATACCGACTTGGGCATCGTCCACCTTGACGACGCGCGACAGCGGCCAGACGCTCAAGTCCGTACAGGCCTTGTAGATCATGAGCGGTGACGGCCGGCCCACCGGGGTCTCACCGGCACACACCACATGTTCCGGAACATAGCCTTGGGCCGCGGCCGAGGCCAACACGGGCTCGAGCATCTCGCGCGTGTAGCCGGTCGAGGAGCCCACGCGGATACCTAGGGCGCGGAGTTGCTCGAAGGTTTGCAACGCCCCTGGAATGAGCGAAGCGGCCTGGGCTGCGTGTTGGCGCATCAGCGGCTCGAGGCGAGTCATGAGGACGTCGATGTCCTGCGGCGCGGGCGTGCGGCCATGGGCTTCGCGCCAGGCGGCCGCGACCGTGGGGTCGGCGAGCAAGGCTGCAACATGATCTTTTTTGGACTTGCCCATGTCGCGGCGCGCCGTCGCCGCATCGATGCGCACGCTCTCGGCGGCGAATGCCTCCAGCAACGCCTTGACCGGTGCCTCGCAGCCAAAGTCCACCATGGTGCCGGCCCAATCGAAAATGACCAGGTCGAAATGCGTTTTCAGATTCATAGGATTGCTCGCGTGTCCAGAAGGCTGGCGATGAGTTCCTCGCCGATCGCAAAGGCTGTGGAAGCGCCGGCGCCGCTGGTAACGATGGCAATGCGCACGGAGGCTTCAGGAGCGCCGATCACGACCTGACGGTCGGCGGCCGATGCATAGGTGCCGGTCCAGCGCTCGATGGTCGGCGGCGGCTCTAACCCTAAGGCCGCGCGGAACTCCTCGAGAATCAGCGCATCGACATGCTCGTGGGAGTACGGGTCGGGGGTATCTGCATATGCGTGACTGTCGCCGACGATCAGCGAACCGTCGGCGCTTTGCACCACGATCAGGTGCACGCCGTGCTGCAGGTGATGCGGTTGCTCGATATGAAGGCGCGCCTTGAGCGCTGCGGCCGCCTTAAGTTCGGCGAATCCCAGATAGCGCGCGAGGCTAAGGTCGGACATGAAGGCGGCGGGCAATTTGAAACCTGGATCGGCCAATCTCAACATCTGCAGCTTGCATCGGGTCAGTCGGTAGCCGCTTAACTGTTGCGCATAGAGCGCGGTGAAGTCGTCGCCCGGACATACCGCCGCGAAGTCGGCCTCGAGCCGCCCGCGGGAGGTGTGCACCGCGGGAACCTCGATGCCGCTCACCACCGTGCCGCGCATGAAGCTCACGCCGTGAGCATCGCCGAGCCAGGCCGCCAGGCGCGGTATGGCCTGCGCCGACTCGATGCGCAACTCGGTCGTGCTTTCCAGCACCGCCGCCAAGCTCGGCGCCGTAAGTTGCGGGCAGCGGCGCCGCGCCTCGGCCGCCGTGAGCAAGCGGCAGCCGACGGCCATGTCCGTGGCCATGAATGCTTCGAGGACGGCCGCCGACTCCGGCCGGCGCGCCGTTACCCACAGACCTTCGTGCACGATGGGAATGCCGGCCGAGGCCGCAACCTCGCGCCACATCTCGCGCGTACGCCGCGCACGCTCCCACATTGACGCGCGAGACTGTCCTGAAACGGTGACGAATCCGAAGTTGCGCACCGAGGCGCCGTTCGCCTGGGCGTCTCGATCGATGACCACGACCTTCAAGCCGCGGCGCGCGGCCGCCCAGGCGCTCGCCAGCCCGATGATGCCTGCGCCCACGACGGCCACGTCGAATCGCCCCAGTGAATTGGTCATTGATAACCCAGGAATGTGATGCCGCACACTCTCTGTCACCAAGCTGTAACATGCAAGCGGCCTGATGGCAGCACCCTTTTAGCCGCTGCGGGCAGCTATGGCGCGAAACCTCACATATTGGCTCAGCAAGGAATCTTCCCTGAGGTTCACCGCCTTCGCGTCGCTGGCGGGCTTCGCCACCTATTTCTCCATGTACGCCTTTCGCAAACCATTCGCCGCCGCCAGCTATGCGAATGTCGAAGGCTGGCACTTTGCGCTGGATTTCAAGATCGCGCTGGTGATCGCGCAGGTCTTGGGCTACGCCACGGCAAAATTCATCGGCATCAAGGTGATCGCGGAAATGCGCCCGACCTATAGGGCGAGGGCAATATTGGCATTGATCGGCGCATCCTGGGTGGCTCTGATGATCTTCGCCGTCGCGCCTGCGCCGCTCAAGGTTGCGGCGCTGTATCTGAATGGCCTGTGCCTCGGGATGATTTGGGGCTTGGTGTTCTCGTACATGGAGGGCCGCCGTACCTCCGAGGTGCTCGGCGCGGTGCTATGCGCGAGTTTCATCGTCTCCTCCGGCGCGGTGAAATCGGTCGGTCTGCTGCTCATGCAGCATCTGCATGTGGGCGAGTTTTGGATGCCGGCGGCCACCGGTCTGGTGTTCGCGCCGGTTTTGTTTTTGTCGGTGTGGGGTCTCGCTTCGCTGCCGCCGCCAACTCCCGAGGATGAGGCGGCGCGAGTGCGCCGTGCGCCCATGACCGGACGCGAGGTACGGGCTTTCCTCGCAGAGTATGGTACCGGGGTGACCCTGTTGGTCGTGACCTACGTGTTTGCCACCGCGCTGCGCGACTTCCGGGACAACTTCGGCGCAGAGCTCTGGTCGGCACTGGGATTTGCCAACCCTGCCGGCGTGTTTACCTCCACCGAACTTCCGGTCGCCGCCGTCGCACTGGTGGCGATGGGCATCATCGTCAAGGTGAAGAGCAATGCGCGTGCTCTGGCCGTCATTCACGGCATGATCCTCGGCGGCTTGTTGCTGCTCGGCGGTGCAACTTTGGCCTTCGATGCCGGCTGGCTCGGTCCCATACCGTGGATGATTTGCAGCGGCGCCGGACTGTATGTGGTCTATACACCGTTCAATGCCATGTTGTTCGACCGGCTGGTGGCGGTCAGCGGCCGTGTGGCGAACGCGGGATTTCTGATTTATGTGGCGGACGCAGCGGGCTACAGCGGCAGCTGTGCGCTGCTGCTGTGGCGAAATTTCATGTGGCTCAAAGTCGAGTGGCTGACGGTGTTTCGCTATGCGCTCTACAGCACCGCCATGGTAGGCATGGTGCTGGTATCGGCCTCGCTGCTTTATTTCAATGCGCGCCGCCGCGTTCCGGCCAATTCCACGGCTTGGGTGGCGGCCCGAGACTAGAAGCCTGTCCGAGCTCCTAGCCCAAGGGGCGATTGACCATTTCCAGATGCAGCGCGCCTTGCGGGTCGTAGGGGTGCGCCAGCGCCACGGCCTCATCCAATTCGACGCCGAGTCCCGGCGCCGTGGGAGGAATCACATAGCCCTGTTCCCAGCGAATCGGTTGCTTGAGTATCTGCGAGTGAAAGCCGCCCCATTGCTGAATGCCTTCGAGAAGCAGGAAATTCGGCGAGCACGCGGCAATCTGGATGTTCGCCGCTCCCACCACCGGACCGCAATACAAATGCGGCGCGATCTGTGCGTAGTGCACTTCCGCCAATGCCGCCACTTTTTTCGCCTCGAGCAGACCTCCGACCCGGCCTAGATTCAATTGCAGTATGTTGGCCGCGCCACAGGCCAGAACGCGCGCGAATTCATATTTGGTGGTGAGACGCTCGCCGGTGGCGATCGGGATACGCGTGCCGCGGGCGACGATGGCCATTTGCTCCGGCATTTCCGGCGGAACCGGCTCCTCGAACCACAACGGATCGTAGGGCTCCAATTGGCGCGCCAAGCGAATGGCGCCGGCGGTCGTGAATTGGCCGTGCGTCCCGAGCAAGAGATCGGCGCTCTTGCCGACCGCCTCGCGCACCAGGCTCACCAGCCGCACGGTGCGCTCCAGCGCCTCCTGGGTCGGTTGCCGCGGGTCGAAGCTGGACCAGCCGCCGGTGGGGTCGAACTTCAGCGCGGAGAAGCCTTGCGCCACGTACTCCGCGGCGCGCGCCGCGGAGCGCTCGGCATCGTGATAGAAGTCGTCGCCCTCGCCGGGGCCGGGGTACAGGTAGGTATAGCTGCGCAGGCGTTCGTGCACCTTGCCGCCGAGCAAATTGTAGATCGGTTGATCCACGGCCTTGCCGATGATGTCCCAGCACGCCATCTCCAGGCCGCTGATGACGCCCATGAGCGTGAGATCGGGCCGCAGCGTGAAACCGGAGCCGTAGCTCTCCCGCCAAAACGCCTCGATGCGAAACGGGTCGCGCCCCTGCAGCCGCCGCGCGAACAGATCTTCGATCATGCCGGCGATGACCTTGGGGCCGAAGGTAGCGGCGTAGACTTCCCCCACACCCTCGATGCCGCATGCAGTCTTCAACTTCAAGAACACGAAGTAACGGCCGCCGAAACCGGGTGGCGGATTCGCCACCACGAACACTTTGACGCTATCGAGCTTCACGGTTATTTCCCCCAGGGGCCGTTCAAGATCATATCCGCCGCCTTCTGCGCGACCATCAAAGTCGGTGCGTTGGTGTTCGCGGAGGTCACGCTGGGAAACACCGAGGCATCCACGACCCGCAGACCTTGTATGCCGTGCACGCGAAGCTCGGCGTCGACGACCGAGTCCGCGGGCGCGCGGCCCATGCGGCACGTTCCGACCGGGTGATACACGGTCGCAGCGCGAGCGCGAAAGTCGGCCAGCAGTTCCGCGGGGCTCATGCCGTTAAGGTCCGGCGGGATCGCCTCGCGTACGAGTTGGCGCATGGCGCGGGTGCGCGCGAGGGCCTGCAGCAAGCGGCCGCCATGCACGGCGTCCTGCGCATCCTTCTCGGTCGCCATGTAATTCGGCTCGATATGCGGCGCGATCCGGTAATCCGGGCCGGCAATGTCGATGCGTCCAAGGCTCGTGGGCCGGGTGGGCTGAAAGCACAGATAGAATCCGGAGAATGCATCCACCTCGATGCGGCTGCGTGTCGCATCCCCCGCCGCGTAAGTGACGGGATTGAAATAAAGCTGCACATCGGCGCCGGTGCTCTCAGGATCGGCGCGCAGGAATCCGCCGAACTGATTGACGCTTAAGGACAAGGGCCCGCGGCGTGCGAGAACATAGCGCAGGCCGGCCTTCAACTTGCCGAGATTGGAGTGCAGCTCATCGTTCAAAGTACGCTGGGTCGCCTTATACGAATAAACCACGGCCAAATGATCCTGCAAGTGGCCGCCGACCGCGGGCGAGTCGAGCACCGGCTCCACGCCATGCGCGGCCAGATGGGCTGCAGGTCCTACGCCTGAGAGCTGCAGCAGCTGCGGCGAGTTGACCGTGCCCGAACAGAGCAGTACCTGATCGGCCGCCGCGTAGCGCGTGTCGCCGCCGTGCGCGAACTCCACACCGCGCGCGCGCCGCGCATCGATGCGGATTTTGCTCACCCATGCTTGGGTCAGCAATTTGACGTTGGGCCGATTCAATGCCGGCCGCAGGAATGCATCGGCCGCCGAACGGCGCACACCGTGGCGGATGGTCACCTGATAGCAGCCGAGACCCAAAGGTTGCTCGCCGTTGAAATCGGAGGTGACGGGCAGCCCCAGTTCCGCCGCTGCCTCCAGCCAATTGCGGCGCATGGGATGCAGGAAAGGAGTGACGTCCTTCACGTCGAGTGGTCCCTCGCGCAAGACGCGGCCGTGAAAATCCACGCGCCGTTCCGACCTCTCGAAGTAAGGTTTCACGTCGGACCATCCCCAACCGGGATTGCCCATGTCGCGCCATGCGTCGAAGTCAGCCGGCATGCCGCGGCAATACACCAGCGCGTTGATGGAGCTAGAGCCGCCGACGACGCGTCCACGGGGCCAATACATGGTGCGCCCGTTCAGCCCGGCGCTTGGCAGGGTCTGGTAGCGCCAATTCACCCGAGGATCCGCGAACGTCCTGCCGTAGCCGATGGGGGTTTTGATCCAGAAGCGGCGATCGCTGCCGCCTGCCTCGAGGATGAGCAGCCGGGCCCCTCTGTCGCGCGACAGACGTTCGGCGAGCACGCAGCCCGCGGAGCCGGCGCCGACGATGATGTAGTCGAAGCGATCCATGGGCGGGAAGCTTATCGCGCTTCCGCAGCGGACGCGGTATCGTGCGCGCATGCCCATCGATCGAATCCAATCTTGAGCGCAACCGCCCTCGAGGTGCGCTCCAACGCGCCGCCTTTGCTCGAACGCTGGTACGTGCTGATCCTGGTTTGCTTGATTTATGCCGTCAACATTGCCGACCGTTACGTCGTTTCGACCGTCCTGGAGCCCATTCGACTGGACTTGAAACTGACCGATGCCGGCGTCGCGTTCCTGACCGGCACCCCGCTTGCCGTCTTCTACGTGCTTTTCGGAATTGCGATCTCGTGGCTGGCAGATCGTTCCAATCGCCGCAATATCCTCGCGATCTCCCTGATTACCTGGTCCGCGTTCACCGCGATGTGTGGCTACTCGAGCAGCTATCTGCAGTTCTTGCTCGGGCGGGTCGGAGTGGGGGTGGGTGAGGCGGGCGGCACGCCGACTTCCACGGCCATCGTGTCGGATTGCTTTCCCCCCGATCGGCGCCCCATGGCGATGACGGTGCTGGCCTTGGGTGCCCCCATCGGCGCGTGGCTGGGCGCGGACGTGGCCGGCGCCGTGGCGCACGCCTACAGTTGGCGCGCGGCCTTCATCGCGCTGGGGCTGCCAGGGTTGGCGTTGGGTCTGCTGGTGTACTTGAGCGTGCGGGAGCCGCCGCGCGGCCGTCTCGACGCCGTCGTCGATAAACACAAACCGTCGCTGTGGGACTCGACCCGATTCCTGTGGCGCCAGAAGGCGGCCTTTCATATCGTGATGGGCGGCGGCCTGTGCGCCCTCTGGGGTTGGGGGCTGATTTACTGGACGCCGACCTTTCTGCAGCGAGCTTACAACCTCGATGTCGGGCAGGCCGGCGCCGTCACCGGCAACATTCATCTTTGGGGCGGAAGCGCGGCGACGCTCGGCACCTGTTGGTTGTTGTCGCGGCCCCTCATGGCCGATCCGCGCCGCGTCATGTGGCTGCTGGCCGCGGGGATCGGTCTTACCACCATTCCTTCGATCGTGGCCTACGCTACGCATTCGCTGCAGGTCGCCGAGTGGATGTTCTGCTGCTTCATCCCGGCCATATATTTTTATATCGGCCCGTGCTTCGGACTTCTCAACAATCTCGCACCCTGCAGCATGCGCAATATCTTCATCGCCATTTCGCTGCTCGTGGCCAATATGTTCAATCTCGTCGTGGCACCTCAAGGAGTCGGCATGTTGAGCGACTGGTTTGCGGCGGGTCACGGTACGGACGCGCAGAGCCTGCGCTCTGCGTTGCTGGTGTTGGCGCCCACCGGATTTTGGGCCGCGCTGCACCTGTATCTGGCTTCCCGGACGATCGTCGCGGATCAAGTTCGCGCCGTCGGCTACACGGCATGACCGACGGGAAGCCGCATGCGAGGCTGATTCGGGCGCACGAGTTTGGTGCAAGATCTGTTAAATTGCCTGGATAAATCTACGTTTTGAGACCTGCCGCATGGGCACTTAGGACCCTGGAATTGTAGAGTTTCGACCCAACATAGCTTGCAGCCGAAAGGCTGCTTTTAAGGTCGAAAGTTCAAAGGATTCAGGAGAACCATGATGGTTGAAACGGTAGCCCGGTGGGGCCATAACACGCTGCTCGTGGCGTTTGGATTGATGTTTTACCTGATAGCGCTCAGCTTGCGCTAAGCGGTTTTCAGGAGGGGGTGCCGGGATTGGCGCCCACCGGCGGAGGTGTTTCTACCGCCTCGCCGGCTTTAAGGTGCTTGGACTTCCACAGTATCGAGCCCAAGTAGCAAACGTAGTATCCCACCAGCGCGAAAAACAGGCCGAGGGTCAAGGGGCTGCTCACATAGCCGGCAAAACCTGACCCAGGGTCCGCGGCGGATGCTGTCCGTACGCCATGCGTGGCGCCGTATGCTTGAAGCAGCCGATACGCAACCCGTCCGATGAAGAGCAACGATACCGCGATGCCCGTATAGGTGTGCGGCACATAGTAAAGCTCCGTCCCGGTACGCTCGAACCGCGTCCGAGATGCACCCCACAGTGCCAACACGATACCGGCGCAGAGCCCTGCCAAAGCGGCCCCGGCGAATGCGTTGGAGCGCAGCGCCGTGGGTGCCAGCAGGACGGCAAGCACCGCGAACACGACGATGCGCACCGCCATCCGTGCCGGACGCAATGGCTGTCTGCCAAAGGTGCGGCGCAAGCGCCGATACAGCACGAAAACAAGCAGCGCGACCAGCAGAAACGTTCCGATTTGAGAAAAATCGCCGGACATATGTTGGATACTACTATACGCATGCAGAACACAAATCCGGTTTCCGTACCGCGCCGCGAGTTGATTCGCGGTGTCGGCGCATGGGGCGCCATCGCCGTCAACGTCGCCAATATGATCGGCACCGGAGTGTTTCTCAAGACGCGGGTCATGACCTGCAATGTGGGGGGCGCCAAAACCGTCCTGGCAGTTTGGATAGCCGCGGGTCTCCTGTCGCTGGCGGGAACATTTTCTTACTCCGAGATCGCCGCGATGATGCCGGAGGCGGGCGGCGATTACGTTTACCTGCGGCGCGCCTACGGCCGCGCCGTGGGATTTCTGTTCGGATGGATGACATTCGCGGTCGCCAAGGCAGGATCCCAGGCCGCACTTGCCGTTGGATTGGCGATATTCATGAACGTTGCCCTCGGCGGCGCTTTGGAAACAGGGCATTTGTTCGGCGTGAGCGGCTTGACCTTGGTTGCGCTGTCGACCATCTGGACGGTGGCCCTCATCAACTGCGCCTCCGTCACCGCAGGGGGCCGCACCGCGCTCGCGATCACCACTGCCAAAGTGGTGCTGGTGTTCGGCGTGGGCGCCGGCGCGTTTTTGCTGGCGCCGGGCAGCTTCAGCCATCTGGCCGGCTCCGGCGCTGCGGGAACGTGCGAGGGAGTTGCGGCCAGCGCGCGCGGCGGCATCGCCGGATTTGGCGCGGCGATGCTCGGCGCGCTATGGGCCTATGACGGCTGGAACAATGTGGCGCCCTTGGCCGGGGAAATTCGCGATCCGCAGCGCAACCTGCCGCGCGCATTCGTTGGCGGCATGCTGGCGGTCGCATTCCTTTATCTATTCGTCAACCTGGCTTATTTCTATGTGCTCACGCCGCAGGAGGTCGCCAGTGTGTCGACCACCTCGTCGGTTGCCACGGAAGTGTTGCGGCGCTTCTTGGGGCCCGCCGCGGTATCCCTGACGGCGGTCGCGCTCATGGTGTCCAGCTTCGGCGCGCTGCATTCGAGCGTGCTTGCCAATTCGCGCGTGCCGTTCGCGATGGCGCGCGACGGTCTGTTCTTTCGCGGTCTCGCGCATCTGTCGCGCGCCAAAGTGCCGTCTCGCGCCATCATCGCCCAGGCGGCCTGGGCCAGCGTGTTGGCCGTATCCGGTTCCTACGACACCTTGACCGATTCGGTGATATTTGCATCCTGGCTGTTCTACGGCTTGAGCACGGCATCGCTGTTCGTATTTCGGCGCACCATGCCGGATGCGCCGCGGCCATATCGCGCGCTGGGATATCCGCTGATTCCCATTGTGTTCGTTCTGGTCACGGCGGCGTTGCTCATCAACACCTTTGTCGCAGCCCCGCGAGAGGCATTTCGCGGCGTCCTGGTGCTGTTCGCCGGCCTGCCGCTGTACTGGTATTGGTCGCGGCGCGCGCATGCGGGCGCGCATTCCGGCTAGCGCGGCGGTAGATCGAAAACCAGCACCTCGGCATCGGTCCCACCGCTCAGCCGCAGCGATGCAACCTCATCGCCGCTCAACGCATCTCCGGCGTTCAGCACCACGCCGTTGGCTGAAAGAGAACCGCGCGCCATGTGCACATACAACTTGCGGCCGGGCCGGAGGGTCAATTCCGCGTGCTCCTCGCCGCTGAACAAGCCGGCATAGATCCTCACGTTCTGATGCAGCAGCACCGAGCCCTCGCTGCGGTCCGGCGATGCGATGAGCTGCAAGCGCCCGCGCTTTTCGCGATCCGAGAACTTCTTCTCCTCGTAGCTCGGTTCGATGTTCAGCTGTTGCGGCTGAATCCATATCTGCAGGAAATGCGTCGCACTGCTGCCCGACGGATTGAATTCACTGTGCCTGACTCCGCTGCCCGCGCTCATGCGCTGCACGTCGCCAGGCCTGATGGTCGAGCCGTTGCCCAAGGAGTCCTTGTGCGCAAGCTCACCGGACAACACGTAGCTGATGATTTCCATGTCCCGATGACCATGCGTGCCGAAGCCGGCTCCGGCCTGCACCCGATCCTCATTGATGACGCGCAGCGGGCCGAATTCGACGTGTTTGGGATCGTAATAATCCGCGAACGAAAACGTATGATAAGACTTCAGCCATCCGTGATCGGCGAAGCCTCGTTCCTGACTGCGTCTGACTTGCATGAAAAACCTCCTGGACTGAGGTGGCGACATGGGGGCAAACCTTGCGAAAATAAAGAGGGGCGGCTACCCCAAGGCTGAAAATGGTAGGAGGCGGCTGACACGCGGAAACGCGCCGCCCCGACTGCCGCCGCCAGGCTGGATAAGTAGAGTTCAGGCACATTCATTCATGGGAGATGAACATGTCGCTGGGCACAATTCTTCTAATCGTCCTGGTTCTCCTGCTGATCGGCGCGCTCCCAGCTTGGCCATATAGCGGAGGTTGGGGCTACTATCCGAGCGGCGGCTTAGGTCTGGTCCTGATCGTTCTCTTGGTGCTGGTAATAAGCGGCCGCCTCTAGATGCTGCGCCCATCCATTGCCGTGGCGGCCATGTTCATCACGGCATGTCTGGGAGCGGCGTCGGGCAATCTTGCAGCTCAGGCAAAAAGGCATCCCGGCGCCGCTCCCACGCAGCTCGATTACCTGGTATTGGCCAGTCTGACCGACTCGCAGCAGCCGGTGTCCATGGCGGCCTATGGATCGAATCCTTAAGGGCAGTTGAACCAAAGTCTTGGCCGCCGCAAACCGTCGGCGAGCCAGTCCCGCCCCTCGTTTGGAATAAAACGGCCCGATACACAGTCTTCTCTGCCAAGTAGTCACTAAGAACAGGGCAGTCGTAGCCTCGTTCGCGCATGGTCGCGGCGCGTCGAGTAAATCACATGAAAATCTCGAAGGACTTTGTTGTTGGAATGGCCGTTACGATTGCCTTCATGCTGATCGGTGCCGTCGCTTTCGTCGGATCGGGCGTCTACAACATCGGTGCCGACGATCATCACACGGCGCCCGTCCTGACGGTCATCCAAGAGTTGCGCGAGCGCTCGATCGGCGCACGCGCCGACGCGATCGACGTGCCGTCCCTCGAGGGACCATCCAAGATCTCCGCGGGAGCCGCACGTTACTCGAAGCTGTGCGTCGGCTGTCACCTCGCACCCGGTATGATGAAGTCCGATCTTCGCAAGGGACTTTACCCACACCCACCCAATCTCGCTCGGGAAGAAACGCGAGACGCCCGCAGGGCGTTCTGGACCATCAAGCACGGCATCAAAATGAGCGCCATGCCGGCGTGGGGTAGTACTCTAAACGACGAATCCGTCTGGGACATTGTGGCCTTTATTCGCCAGCTGCCTGGTATGACGCCTGAAACCTACCAGCAGCTCTCGATGAGGCCGGACTGATCAGCCATCCGCGACCCATTCGAGGATTAAACCTTCCGCGCGCCCCGGGGTACCTACCGCAGTCATCGTTCGTTGCGAGTGGGCGCCGTGCAAATCGAGAGAAAGACAATTTGCGCCACACTGTTATCACTGGTGTGCGTGGCAGGCTGCGCCGGGAACGGCGTGGGCCTCGATCAGAACGGACAACCGATCACGGCGGGTGACATGACGGGCGGCCCCATCCAGCCGACTCTGGAGTCGATCGAGGAAAATGTCTTCGCGCCGATTTGTGCGAAGTGCCACATCGGCGCGAGCGCGCCCGAGGGCCTGCAACTCGACACCGCGGCGCACGCTTACAATTTTTTGGTTGGCGTGCCGAGCGCCGAGGAACCGAGTTTTCAGCGGGTGAATCCGGGCAACCCGGACTTGAGCTACATGATACTCAAGATCGAGGGAGCCTCCGGCATCGAAGGCGGCCAAATGCCGCTCGGCGAGACTCCGCTACCGCAGGCGACGATCGACGCCATCCGCCAGTGGGTCACCAATGGCGCGCCGAACGTGCCCGGAGCCGCGGCGGCGTCGGAAGTGTTCGCGGTGCAGGCCACCGCGCCGGTCGATAAGGCGACGGTGAATGCGCCTCTCGCACGAATCTTGGTGACCTTTACCCAAGAAGTAGACGCGTCCCTCATCAACGATTCGACCGTCTCGCTCGAGCGGATGGGCGACTCAGATCTCGATCCTGACGCGGCCGTGACGGCCGAGAGCGGAGAGAAAATCGCAGCCGTCGGCGCGCTCGCGGAGCACAACGCCGCCGTGCTGTTGATTACCCCGAACAAGTCGCTCGACCCCGGCGTCTACCGGGTCAGCATACGCGGCACCGGCGGCGGGGCGGTGGCCAATCTCAGCGCGGGCCCGCTCGGCTCCGATGCTTCCTTCGTGTTTACCGTGGAGCCCGCTCAATGACAGGCCGCCATTCTCGCTTCGCTCGCCTCTGCCTGATCGCATGCCTGTACTTCGGCGCCCATGCGGCGCATGCGGAGCCGTATCTTGCCGTTCAATTTGGCCTCAAATGCAATGCATGCCACGTCAACCCGACCGGCGGCGGTTTGCGTTCGACGTTCGGCGACGTGTTGGCGCAGACCGTGATTCCCAATGCACACCTGGATACGGGAATGGACAATTGGAACGGCTCACTGCTCAATAATTACCTGCGGGTCGGCGGCGATCTGCGATTCGACGCCCAAGTGACGCAGGAACCGCACACCCCGAGCAATCAGGAGTTCTCGCTGGAGCAGACGCGCGTCTATCTCGAAGCGAATGTGATCCCCGATCGGTTGCTGGCGTACGTCGATGAGCAGGTGGCTCCCGGCGGCGCGTTGAATCGGGAAGCCTATGTTCTGTACTGGTCTGCCTCACACGACTGGTACCTCAAGGCGGGGCAGATGTATCTGCCCTTCGGACTGCGGCTTCAGGACCAGACGGCGTTCATTCAGACGGCGAGCGGCATCAACATGACGACCCCGGATCAGGGCGTCGAATTCGGATGGGAGCGCGGTCACTGGGATGCGCAGCTTGCAGTCAGCAACGGCACGGCCGGCGGGGCTGTCACCAGCGATGGCAAGCAATACAGCCTGAATGTTGCCTACGTTGAGTCGATCTGGCGGTTCGGGGTTGCAGCCAACAACAACGACCAATCGGCCGGGGCCAAAACCGCATTCGCCGTATTTGGCGGCCTTAGAACCGGTCCGATCTCCTGGTTGGCTCAGGCCGAGGTGACGGACGACAAGAGCGTTGCCAACGACCAGGGCAGAGAGCTCGCGACGCTCCTCGAGGCCAACTGGCTCATCGCCCGCGGCCACAACCTCAAGATTACCGGAGAATTCCTGAATCCGGACCGGGCGGTGCCGAACGGAGAGGAGACCCGCTGGAGCATCGTCTATGAGCTCACGCCGATCCAGTTCGCCCAGATACGAACCGGCTTTCGCTGGTTGGACGGTATCCCCCAGGACCCGGCCGAGCATTCGCGGCTCTATTTCATCGAGCTGCATGGCTACTTTTAAAGAAGCGGGTATGTGCCCAAGGCTCGAGGAAAGGTTTAATCTCTCCGCCGATGCGTCGGCGAGGTTTCTCAAGGTTGGTGCCCCTGCTGGCGTGGAGTGGCTCACTGCTGGGCGCCATGATCTTGGCGATGCCGGATCGCGCCTCGGCCGACTCCTGGGGTGGATCGCTGGCCGTGACCAGCGACTATCTGGTGCGAGGCATATCGCGCAGCAATCAGGACCCCGCGGTGCAGCTCGACCTGCATTACAGCAGCGATCTCGGAATCATCGCCGGGGCGTTCGCGTCGAATGCGCAACTCAATCGGGAGGATTACCACGGGGCTGAACTCAGCGGATTTCTTGGATTCGCCTGGCGCAATGGCGATGACTGGGCCGGCCGGCTGCTCGCCAGCTACTATGCCTATCCTTGGAGCGAGTTCGGATCGCGTTACAACTACGTGGAACTCGACGCGGACGTGGCGTATCGGGGCTGGCTGCAGCTGAATCTCAATTATTCGCCCGATGCCCCGCGCTTCGTGCCCTACCGCGGCCTGATATCGGTGACGGAGGCTGCGGCCGAAATCAACCTGCAGCGCCCCATCGTCGACAAGTTGTCGGCAACGGCCGGATTGGGCTATTCGCATCTGGCGGGTGAAGACTCGGCTGGTTATGTTTATTGGAGCGCCGGCGGTGCCTACGATCTTGGGCCCGTGTCCCTGGCGGTGTCCTATGCGGATACAAGCTCGGGTGCTAAGACGTTGTTTTATAATGAAGCTGTACGCGGACGCTGGACAGGGACGGTCATTTGGCGCTTTTGAGCACCGTGAATTTTGGCGCAACTCTTTTGCCCAGACTCGGTACTAACGGAAAGACGGTTTATTTCATCGGGAGCGGCTTTAGGTTCATGAATCTGTTGGCGAGAAATGCGCCCAAAGAAAGCGACCGTGAGCTATTGGCCGCCGTGGCGAGCGGCAACCGGCGCGCGCTCGAAGAGCTGTATCTGGCCTACCATCGCCGGCTGGCCCGGTTTCTGAGCCGCTTCACGCCCGCCTATGAGAACGTGGAAGAGATCATCAACGACACCTTCATGGTGGTTTGGCAGAGCGCCAAGGATTTTCGCAACGCCTCGCAAGTTTCGACGTGGGTCATCGGCATCGCATACCGCACGGCGCTAAAGTCGATACGGCGCCAGAAGAATCATGCAGGCGCGGCGAATCTGGACGACTGTCCGGAGCAGACGTTCGATCCGAGGTCAGACGATGAAATGCATGATTGGCTGAAGCAAGGTTTGAATCGATTGCCCACGGAACAGAGGCTGACCTTGGAACTGGCCTACCACATGGGTCACTCGGTCGAAGAGATTGCAGTCATCACCGATTGCCCTGTCGGCACCGTGAAGGCGCGCATGTTTCACGCCCGGGAAAAGCTGCGGCAATACCTACCCGGATTGGGCGGCTCCAGCGCGCCGGCGGAGCGTGCATGAGCACCCAGGATTCATCCCAGCATGCGCCGCAGCACAAGGAGGTGGTCATGCTCATTCCCTGGTACGTGAATGACACCTTGAGCGATCGCGACCGGTCCAAGGTCGAAGGGCATTTGGCCGCGTGTGCCGCATGCCGCGACGAGTTGGCGTTGGAGCGGCGTATTCATGAGGGAATGAACGTCGACGGTCCTGTCGAATACATGCCGGCGGCATCGTTGAACCGGCTGCGCGACATGCTCGACGGAAAATCCGCCGCTGGTGAACAGAATGCAGTCGAGCAACCCAAGCCACTGGGGCGACCGCGGCGTTGGCAATGGCTGGCGGCGGCGTCCTTTGCCGGGGCGGCCGCCGCGGCCGGACTGTGGGTGGCCGGCCATGGGCTGCCGGGATCGAGAGACCTTGCCGCGCCCGTCTTTTATACCGTGACCAACCCGGCGACGCATCCACGCGAGGAGGTGGTGCGCGCGGTATTTTCCCCGTCGATAACCCTGGTGGAACTCCAGGCGCTGCTCGATGAAGCGCAGCTGCGCATCGTCTCCGGGCCGAGCGAGGCGGGCGTGTATTCCCTGGCGGCAAGATCGGACCTGCCGGTCAGCACTTCTTTGGCGCTCTTGCGTCGGCATGCATCGGTGCGCTTCGCGGAAGGCACCGAGCAGGCTGCGGAGCCCGGTCACGCCCCATGATCCGCTTCGCGGCGCTGCTGCTGTTTGCCGTATCGCTCTCGGCATGCGCGGCTTCACCCGTACGCATCGAATCGCGCGCGCTCTCCGATCAAGTGGCTCAGTCTCCCGAGCACTACATCATCGCCGCCGTGAGCAATGAGCCCGCGGCATTCATGTCGCATGCCGGCAGCACGCCTCGCGGCTACGATGTGGTTTCCGCGTATGGTCCCACGGATCGTGCACGGCAACTGATGCGCGATCTGGAGGCGGATTACACGCTGCGCGAAGTCAGCGCGTGGCCCATCGAGTCGCTGCACATGCATTGTGCGGTTCTCGAGATTCCCGCGGGCGCTGACCGCGCTGCTCTGCTGGCCAAACTGTCGCAGGATCATCGCGTCGCGCTGACCGAGCCGCTGCAGGAGTTCGCCATGCGCACCGATGCGAATCGCGGCGATGGATACAACGATCCTTATGTGGGACTGCAGCGTGGCTTTCTCGAGATGGATGTAGCCGGGGCGCATCCTTGGTCGCGCGGCGACGGAGTGCGAGTGGCAATCATAGATACCGGGGCCGATGTCAACCATCCGGATCTGCGCGGCAGCATTGCGAGCGCGGCAAATTTCGTCGACGCCGACGAGGTCCAATTCGTTCGCGACCGCCACGGTACCGAGATGGCCGGGGTGATCGCCGCGGTGGCCAATAATCGGGAAGGTATCGTCGGCATCGCGCCGGGGGCACGGCTGCTCGTTTACAAGGCCTGTTGGCAGGACCGGGCCGGCGCCGATGCGGCGCATTGCAATTCATTCACGTTGGCCCGAGCCCTGTCGGCAGCCTTCGATGCGCATGCGCAAATCATCAATATGAGTCTTGGGGGTCCGGATGATCCCCTGATAGGCGATCTGATCCGTGTCGGCTTGAGTCGTGGGGTGCTCATCGTCGGCGCCGCCGCGGCCGGCGGCGGACTCCTGCATCAGCCTGGGGTCATCGAGGTCGCGAGCGCCGAAGCGCCCAGCGAGATCGGCACCGCTCTCTTCGCGCCAGGAGTGGAGATACTCACCCTGCTGCCCGGCGGCCACTACGATTTTGCGTCGGGTGCGTCCATAGCAACCGCGCAAGTGAGCGGCGTGGTTGCGCTGATGCTGGCGAAGAATCCTGCCCTTTCCACCAATGGCGCCTACCAGCTGTTGCGCGATACGAGCCAGGCCTCGAGTGCGGATGCCGGCATAAAGCGTGTCAACGCGTGCGCGGCGTTGGTGACGCTGGTGCATCAAGGAGCATGCCGCGGCAGAGAAGAAGATGCCGGCATGACTTACGGGCCGCGGGTGGCATCGCACTAGCACTCGAGATTAATGCGCCTGCGGCCGCTTGAGCAGAGCCTCGCGATCGACCGACCGGACCTTCAGATGCAGCCGGTTGCCCGCGCGGATCGTGGTCAATGGTACCGCGCTGCCCGCCGGACCCAATTCCCACATGCGCTTGTAGAACTCAGGCAAGGAGTTGATCTCGTGTTCTGCCACCTGGCTGATGACGTCGCCCTCGCGAATATCGGCGCTTTGCGCGGGACCGCCGTCGACCACGCCGGTGACGTAGACCCTGCCGGTCAATTCCACCGCGTACACACCGAGCCAGGGCCGCGAGCGACGATCCGCATGGCCCTGCGTCTTGAGGCTCTCCAGGATGGGCTTCAAGAGATCGATCGGCACGAACATGTTGGCGTTGATCTCCTCTCCCCCGATAACCTCGCGGACCAACAGCGAGCCGAGGCCCACCAGGCCTCCGTGTTCATCGATCAGCGCAGCTCCCGACCAGTGCGGATGCGCGGGGGTCGCAAAAATCGCATCGTCCAAGAGATACTCCCAGGCACCCGCAAATTCGCGGCGCGCCAATACGCGCGCGCGCTGCGGAGCGGCAAATTCGCGGGCGCTGAGCACATGCACTTCGCTGCCGATGGAGAGCGCGGCGGAACTGCCGAAAGTGACCGAAGGAATGCCGAGCTTTTGCAGCGGCAGCACCAGACCGAATCCGGTCACCTGGTCGTAGGCGAGCGGGTGCGCGGCGATTTCGCGGCCATCGGCATTGCTGAGCCACACATCGGTCGCTTCGGTCATCAAATAGCCGATGGTCAACACCAGTCCATCGGCGCTGATCACGATGCCGTTGCCGGTACGTTGCGAGCCGAGAATACCCGCGGTAAATGCATCTTCGGGGACGTCAGCGCGCAGCTTCATCACCGAACGGCCTATATATTCAAGATCGAGTGCCGTCATGCAGGCACAATAACGTAAACGTTGCGGAGTGAAAACGCCGTGATCCCTAGGCAGGGTTTGTCTAAGCTGATTGAGAATCGTTCTCACCTGAATCCAATTTTATACATTCATATTCGCCAGGTCGGTAAGATTTGGAGAAAATGTAAAACGTTTTCCACACAGAGGACCATCATGCAAACGAAAATCTCACGTCGCACCATCATCAAGAGCGGCTTGATCGCGGGGGCTCTATTGCCGGTCGCCGGACTCCATAGCGCCCCGGCCGGGGCGGCCGCGTTGCCCGCACTGGATCCAGCCGACCCTACGGCCAAGGCGCTGGGCTTCGTCACCGATGCCAGCAAAGTGAACGCGGCTGCGAATCCGACTTACAAGCCCACTCAGAAGTGCAGCACCTGTGCTCAGTTCCAGGGAAAGGCCGGCGAGGCGAGCGCGGCCTGCAATATCTTTGCCGGCAAGAGCGTTCCGGCCGGAGGCTGGTGCAAGGTCTGGGTGCAAAAATCCTGATTTGTCCCATCCGTTCCTAAAGATTGCGCTCGGGCTCTACATCGTTTGGGGCGGGTGGCATTGGCTGGCGACCCGGCCGGTGCATCCGCCGGACGGCGTATTGGCGCTGGAAGATCCGCAGCAGGTCGAGTTTGATCACGGGGCGCAAATCCGCATGGGGCGTTGGATGCTTACCGAGCGCGCGAGCTATCGCGTCACGGCGCGAGTGTTGGGCAGCGAAACCTACCACTTCGACGCACTGGCTGATCTCGTCCCCGAGGATCTGGCGTTGGGTTGGGGCCCCATGTCCGACAACCGCATTCTGCGCAGCATCGACATCACTCAGTCGAACCGCTTTTATTATTGGCACAGCGCCTCTCTGCCGATTCCGCGGGACGTCATCATCGCGCACAGCGCCAATACTCATGTGATTCCCCGCAGCCCGGCCGTCGCAACGCTGCTGTCGCGCATTCGCCCGGGTCAGGTGGTAACGCTGACCGGCGCACTGGTCGATGGACGGCGCAACGACGGCATCTGGATCAAAACCTCGATGACTCGCACCGATTCGGGACCGGGCGCGTGCGAGGTATTGCTGGTCAGCGACGTGACTGCCGAATAGCGCCGCGCGTCGCACATACTCATACCAAGTGGCACGCGATATTCATGAAGCAGTGCGTGAGGCCTGTCTCTGGTTGCCGGAGGCCGAGGAATTTCTTGCGCATGGTTCGCCGAACTTCAGAGTCCGCGGCAAAACGTTCGCCACGTATACGGTCAATCATCACGGCGACGGCCGCGTCGCGCTGTGGCTGAACGCGCCGCCGGGCTCGCAGGAATTGCACGTGCGTGCCGAGCCCGAGTATTTCTTCGTTCCCGCCTATGTCGGTCCGCGCGGCTGGCTCGGCGTGACCTTGAACAGCAGAGTCAAGTGGACGCGCGTGGTCGCCCTGGTGCGGGAAGCCTACGAGAAGACAGCGCCCAAGGATCTGGTGCGCAACCTCGGCAAGACCCCGGTCATCAAACCTGCCGCAAAGGCGCTCACGCCGCGCGAGATCGATCCCTTCAAATCGGCGCGGGCCACGGCGGTCCTGAAACGATTGCGCGAGATATGCCTGCGCTTCCCCGAAACCCGCGAGGGCCGGCAGTTCGGGCACCCCGTGTGGATTGCCGGTAAGAAGACCTTCGTCATGGCGCGCCATGACGGCGGGACGATGATGTTGTGCTTCTGGGTGAGTATCGAGGGCCAAAGCATGCTTACCGCCGATCCGCGCTTTTCGATACCGCCCTATATCGGGCACAACGG